>JAEHJW020003874.1_pt1 | contig 68216 bp, 75 predicted proteins | sample 9271431 | NCBI WGS metagenome assembly JAEHJW02 | reverse complement strand
ACAAGAATGCCATCGGCACGCACGGCGTCGGGTTGAAGGGTGTCAATGCACTGTCAACCGAAATGACCGTCACCACCTACCGCAAGGATGCGGGTGGCTGGTTCACGACCACCTTCCGCGAAGGGAAGGAAAAGAAGAAAGTCTCCAAGTGCCAAGCGCCGGTCCTACCCGATGGAACCAAGGCAAGACTCGGCACCATCGTTTCGTTCACCGTTGACCCCAAGATTTTCGGCAAGCACAAGCTGTTACTGGACCGTCTTTCAGACTGGGCCAGGATGGCGTCGTACTTGAACCCGAAGGTCGACATCGCCCTGCATCATCGTGGCAAGCATCGCAACTACCGCAGCGAACGCGGGATGTTTGACTACATTGATTGGAAGCTCAAGAATCTGAGCCTCGATGCGGTGGGCAAACCACTCATACTCCGTACCGACGCACTCGACATTGCGATTGCCTTCACTGGGTCGCCAGACTGCCACATGAACTACTACACCAACACGGTCATCAACCGTGATGGTGGGTTTCATGCGGACTACATGCTCAAGGCACTCATGGCGTCGCTCAAGCCGTACGCGCCCAAGAAAGCCAAGTTCACGCTCGGCGCTCTCAAGGCCGGTATGGTTGGCATGCTGAACATCCGCATGGACGCGCCTAGCTTCTCCAGCCAGACGAAGGACAAGCTGGTGGACGAGCGAGCGAAGCAACCGTGCTACGACGAATGCCTCAAGATGTTCACCGAAGCATTCGCCAAGAACAAGACGTTCGCCAAGCAGATTTGCCAGCGTGCTGCCGAGTTCGCTGCGGCGACCATCGACTTCCGCAACAATGCGAAGGCGATGCGCGAACTGAAGAAGCGCCCGTCGAAGGGGCTGCTGCCCGGCAAGCTCGCACAGGCGATCGGCTGCTCCGACGACAAGCGCGAACTGTTCGTGGTGGAGGGAGACTCCGCCGGTGGCACGGCCAAGGTCGCACGGGACCGCAGCTTCCAGGAAATCCTCTCGCTCAAGGGCAAGATCGTCAACGCCGAGCGCAAGAAGCAGGACGAAGTGCTGAGCAGTGAGGAGGTACTGAACATCCTCAAAGCCATCGGATTCGATCCGTCGAAGCCCGATCCTACAAAGCACCTGCGTGTGGGTCGCGTGCTGATCCTATCGGATGCGGACGTTGATGGTCGGCACATCGACGCGCTGCTCATCACTCTGCTGTACAAGTACCTGCCGAAGTTGTTCGAGGATGGACGCGTGTTCATTGTCAAGAGCTACGAGTTCGTGGCACGCGTCAACGACAAGAGCGTGTTCGCGGACTCGCTGGAGAAGATGAAAGCCAGGTGCGGTGGGAAGCTGCCCAAGCAAGTCACCCAGTTGAAGGGGCTTGGCGAAATGGGTGAGGAAGACCTACGGCAGATGGCATTCAATCCGGCGACTCGCAAGCTGTGGCAGATCAAGCTACCCGACGCTGCTGGCAACAAGCTGTTCAAGCAGGTGATGGGGGAAAGCGTAGAGTACCGTCGTCAAATGTTGGGGATCATGTGATGGACAAAGAGAAGATCAAGCCAATCGATCTGGCGAAGAAGGTGTACTCCTCGATGCTCGCTTACGGGAAAGCGGTCAACGAGGAACGCGCGATCCCGGACTTCCGTGATGGTCTGAAGCCGGTCCAGCGCAAAGTGCTGTGGGCGATGTACAAGCTCAACCTGGCTGGCAAGTCAGTCAAGACTGCTCGCGTGGTGGGCGATGTGCTCGGCAAGTACCACCCGCACGGCGACAAGGCAGCGCAGGACGCCATCGAGACGCTGGTGCGGTTGTCGCTGAGCCCGATCACCGGTGAAGGCAACTGGGGATCGATCACTGGCGACGGTGCAGCGGCGATGCGCTACACGCTGGTGAAACTGTCCGAGTACGGTGCCTCGTTCTTCGATCCGTACTACATGCCCATCATGGACATGGTGCCCACGTACGATGCTGGCGATGTAGAACCCGTCATCCTGTTGCCGATGCTGCCCAACCTGCTGCTCAATGGAACGAGCGGTATCGGTGTCGGGGCAACGTCCGACATCCCGGCGTACACACGCAAGAGTGTGGCAGAGGTACTCATCTATGCCATCCAGAACGGCGGTGCGACCCCGCAGTCCTGCCTGAATCTGGTGTTCACTGACCCTGCTGGTGGGTTGGTGTCGCGCAAGGCACAGAAGAAGGAACTGCTCGCGTTCTACAAGCACGGCCATGCAGCCATCCGCTTCCGCAGCCGTCTGGAGTACGACGACAAGAAGAAGGCATTCGTGCTGACCGGCGTGGCCCCGTTCAAGGGCAGCGGGGATTACATGAACCGCATCTTCGCCGTGCCTGACAAGTTCGCTGAACTCACTGCTGCTGATGACCAGTCCGGCAAGTGGAACCTGGATGTACGCTTCCCCATGAAGCGTGGGCGCGATGTCGAAACGATCGGCAAGAAGCTGTCGGCGTATCTGTCGTCGCTGAAGCACTACAAGGTCAACGTCACCAAGCGCGAGTTGACTCGGACCAAAGAAGGGTGGCCCGTTGTCGATGTGAAGTTCCAGCGTTCGACTGTGCCTGACATCATCAACGCGTGGTTGATCTGGCGCCGCGATCTGGAAATCCGAGCAACGGAGTGGCAGAAAGCCAAGCTGGAGGGTGAAATCCGCAAGACCGAGGTACTAATTTTGGCTGTGCAGTTCCGGGACTTCATCATGTCCCTGATCCGCGACCAGAAAGCGTCCGACGTCGACCTGAAAAAGCGCCTCAAAGCGAAGCTCAAGCTCGTGGACAACGAAGTGGACATGGTATGGGGCTTGCGCTGGCCGCAGCTTCGTGCCTTGGAGGGCACCGCTCTCCAGAAGACGCTCAAGCAGCAGCATGCGCAGCGCAAGGAGTACGAGCAGCGCATCGACAAGCCTGAGTCCTGGATCATTGAGTCGATCAAGAAGCACGGAGGTATCCAATGAGACTTGATCTTGTTCGGTCGATGCGCAGCCGTCAGTTCGCTGACGATCAAGGGCTGCAACTCGCCACGTTGACGCGCATCCGCGATCATGCGCAGGCCGCACTCACCGCTCTGGAAGGGGCACCGAAGCGGGAGATGAGAGAGGAACGTCTGGCAGCGGAGTCGTTGCACAACTATGCTGGCGTCCTGATCGACGCGGTGAGCAACAACGACATCGAGCCTGACCAGTGGGTCAACGTCATCGCCAAGACCAAACGGATGCTGAAAGACCTCGATGCGGCAAAGAAGCAGAAACCGGCAGTCGAGGACACACCCGAAATGACGCCGGACATGTACGCGGAGAGAAGGCGCCAGCTTGTCCGAGCGTTCAGGCTCTGCTCCAAGGAACACGCCCCGCGACTGGTGCGCATACCCATCCTGCTCGTGTACCCGCAGGCAGTGTCGATGGTCCCATTCAAGAAGCACGGTGTCCCGGCGTTCTACTATGGCGACCGTGAGACGTACAGCGGCATGTACGTTGTGCTGCCGAACCAGCCTGTGGTGGTGGGCTCCAGCAAAGCCCTCCCGAAGAACTATGCCAGCGTTGGTCAAGTCCTGACGCCTGAGGGGATGGTGCGGTGGGTCATCGCCAAGGATGCCGAAGACGCGTTCTATTCGGCCATGGCGCAAGGCGGTGTGACGATGCCCACGTGGAGCGTGCCATGGTCCTGACCCCTTGACAATAGAGAGCAGGAGCGTTACAATATGGTTACGCGCTGTTACGTTTGTGGGAAGTCCAAAGGGATGCATGAACACCACGTTGTGCCTCGTGCCTACGGTGGTCTGAACGGCCCGACCGTTGATCTATGTGCGTCCCACCACACGCTGATTCACACGGCTGCCTTGAAGGGGTCAGTGACGAAGCGCGAAGCAGAATACGCTGGACATACTGAAGCGCAGAAGGCAAAGCTCAGGGAACTGGTGACGATCATCCGCAAAGCACGTGTGCAGTCCAAGTACATGCGGCGTCCGATGGTGGTCCAACATACGTTCTCGCCTGAACGAGCTACCAAGTTTCGTGAGTTGAAGCGCTTGCTTGGCGCGTCGAGCCTGGCACAGACGCTTGATCGTTGCGTTGACACCGTTTACTCTTACCACACACAAGGCCATGCTCAAAAAATCAGCCGAGACAAAGCCAAACCGAGTGTCCATCGGGATGAAGTGCAGTGAGTGCCTGCACCACTCCAAGGGGCCGCGACGGTTTGAGCGATTGTGCTCTCAGCTAGGGGTGGAACCTTTCGCACCCGCATGCCCGGAGTTCACGCCCGACATGACGGTGCTTGCCTCTGTCTCCATGGACGGAATGCGTGCGCTGGCGCAAATGGCGAACTCCCTCACTCAAGCACAGACCCGATTGCTTGCGTTCACCTTCCGCAACATCGACTACATCAAGAAGACCGGCTTCCAGTTCGGGCAGACGCTCGTGTTCTCCATCGATGGCAAGGACTACCTCGAAAACTTCTTTCGGGGTATTGCCATTGGTGCGACGCGTGACGGCTCTGTCGTGTACATGGCATCCAGTCTTGACGGGCTCAATGGGGAGCAGTGTTTCCTGTCCCTCATGAAGCGCGAGGTCTACACGCTCGATGAGTTCAAGAAGCACAGGCAGAAGCTCATCGACAAGGGGTTGATCCGAGCGCCTTTACCCAGCAAGTTTTCCAGCCGCAAGACCATCCTTCAGATGCTCCGCATGTCGCCGGAAGAGGTGTCCATCCTCAAGCGACAGATCAAGAACAAGCCCGAGACGTACGATCCGCCTTCCATCGATACGGTGCCGAACAAGTGGCTGGATGCGCGGCAGTCGGGTACGCTCAAGAAGCGCAAGGCACCCGAGAAATTCAAAGTGAAGCGACCCGCTGATCTGGTGGACGAAGTTGCATCGGGTCCGTTCTCCGTCAATCGCTACATTTGAGGTACGCTGCGATGAAGTTGTTGACGTTGGCTCGTAAAGCTGAGCCTGCATTGAACGACGTTGGGGACTCGCTCCTGTACAACGCCATTGTGCAGTGGATGTTTCGTGGGACAAGCAGCCGCGCGTTCGGGGCTCGCCTGTCCAAGCTGAGTGGGACGCATGTGAAAGCGCCGGTCGTCACCGAAGCGCTGATGCGCAGCCACTACTTGTTGCGCTACAAGGTCTACTTGCTTGGCGGTGGGAAGATGCCGCGATCAAGCTGTGGGCTTCCGAAGACCGATCGCATCGATGCGTTTACCAGTCTCAGCCCGTTGTCCAGGCAGCTTGTGAAGCGGCTCCGCAACAAGTACGGGTACGAGTGCTATGCGGATGTGTGCGAGCAGCGTGATCGATGCACCGAGCAGTTGATGACCTGGTGCGCCAAGTTCGTGTACCGAAAGATGAGATTCGTGTCCGTCAACCAGCGCCTGGGCAAAGGGTTGGACGACTTGCAGCACGATCTGCTTCTCAAAGCGGTGCAAGCCTACGGGCTGTCGTACCCGATCTTCCATTCCGAATTGCACGCCGTCAACGTGATGAAGCGAACGGCCCACAACATCGGGATCAACATCATCAAGCACAGCACACGCAAGAAGGTGAGCGGCACGATGGTGGAGAATGGGGCCAACGTTTCGCGCATCGTCTCCATTGAGGATGCTCTGGAAGAGGCGGCTCCCGAGCAGAACCCCGACCTGCGGATCGACATTTCGACCGTTGTGGACAAGTACAAGGGCAAGCGCAGGACCTTCCTGCTGCTGCTCGCTGGAGCGTATTCGAAGGAGTTCTCCAAGTGGCTCAAGCGAGACAACGATGAGTACATCGACCGCGTGCCTGCATCGACATACATCCGGCGGTGCTTGGAGTGGCTTGGAGTTTCGCTGGATGCAGGTCTGCGGTTCCTGAACAAGATTCGAATGGAGTTGTCTGGTTACGAAGCAGTTGTTGCCTAACTAGGGAGCAAACCATGGGTCCCACCAAGCATGACTTCATAGAGAACCCGCGCTACACGCCGGAGTCGGACGAAGCCGCGATGCATCCAATCCTCAAGGTGAAGGATGGGCTGGCGGTGGTACGCAGCTTCAGGAACCCGGACTACGAGTTCCAGTCGTTCCCGGTGAGTCGCCTGGCTCTGTCACGCGAGGAACGAACCCATTGCATCTGGCATGAGTCACTGATCGCGTCATATGACCGACAACCGCCGCCACCTGCGCCCGTGGAACCCAAGCAAGTGAACGAGTACGTGGTCGAGTTGAACGGCGCTTTTCTGGTGGAGACGGAGTGTCGCGTGCAGGTGAAAGCGTCATCCGAGTTCATTGCGCGCAGAAAGGCACTCGTGTTCCTGGCTCTCAAGATGCAGCGGGTCCACAACTATGACATTGGTGACACGATCCGTCGCTTGCGCAAGAATCCATCCCTGATGTTGGTAAGGCAGATGAATGTTTGAATCCGCACGCGAGGGCATCCTCGACACGATCGAAAACCTGTACACGTACGTTGATGCCATCAGACTGCACGATGAAGCAGGCGCAGAGTTCTGGCGACGCATCCTCAAGCGGTTCAGGAATGATGTGAGGGCGGCACGTCTTGAATCGTCGGTAGAGGTGGTGAAACTTGGAGCCCGTCTCCGTCAGATCCTGATGGGCATTACAACCGAAGCGCGTTACGCAAAAGGCAGGAAATGAACGACAAGCAAGCGGCCAATCCGGTCCACCAATTCATGGACGACGAAGCACGAGCCATCCAGCTTGCGCTCGACGACCTCAACAACCGAGCACTCGCACTCCAACAGCGAGTGCTGAAGCATGCCAACGTTCGCTACACAACGGACATGGCTGTCGAAGAAATGCAGATGTGCCAGGCAATCGACCTGTGGGTGACAACGGCCCATGTGTCGATCAAGACTGGCACGATGCAGCTTGCGCATGCACTCATGCTGCGCACGATGACTCGTCTTTCCAACCCGACTGGAGGTACCACCAATGGCAAAAGCTGACAAGTCCAAGACCAAGACCGTGAAGCGTTCGATCACCTTGATCGGGCTCGATCCGAAGCGCTCCCCGTTCCCGGTCACCACGCGCGTCAAGATCGAAGTGCCGAAAGGCTTCAAGCCGACCGGGGTGGTTGCATGAACCTGAACGACTGGTACGCCGAGTTTTCAGCGCTGCCGGTCGTTCCTCTCAGTCAAGAACTCGCGTCCATCCTGGCGCAATGCATCTTGACTGAGGGGCCTGACAGCGTTGCGAGTCGCACCGCAGCCGATGAGCATTTCGGCGCGGACGTTGGCTGGCGCATCTTCGAAAAGAGGCGCGTGGCTGCCAAGATTCCGATGACGATCGAAGCACAGATTTTCCTGCTGAGTCTGGCGGAGAATCCGATGCACGTCGCTGCGTACTTCGACCTGTGTCAGTACATCCACAGCGTCGACAAGCAAGTCACGCTGTCAGGCATCACAACGCGGTTCCCGAACGGCTTCCCTTCCAAGGAAGCACTCTCGCAGTGGTGGGACAAGCAGAAACGGAGACAAGGATGAAGGTCATCTTCTTCAAGCGGCTGGCTGACGTTCCAGATGGGGCTACCAAGCTCTCATTGAAAGCACGCGAGTTCCGTCGTATCATGTCGCAGATCAATCGTGGTGAGGTGCAGGAACTGTACATCCCGCCGAACATGGTGGAGGGCTACTGCCTACCGCTGGACTGTGAAGTAGAGTTCCGTGGTGAATTCACGCAGCGCGAACAGGCTCAAGCCATGGGTCGCTTCAAACGCGAGCGTCTTGCTGCCGCGTAATCCACCTGTTCCTGTTCACGTTAGGAGTTCACTATGCTAACCATTCAACAAGCCACCCGCATTGTTGACGAGTTTCCGTTCATCGAAATCGATGGCCTGCCCGGAATCACTCTCGTTCATGATGCACTGACTGGGCATTTCAACGGTCATTCATCCATCACCTTCTTCGACTTGGATGATGCGAGTGGAGGAGTCGACGTTCCAGATATTGGGGTTGACGACGCACTGCACCGCTGCCGGGAAGCATGGCAAGAGCCTATGGGCTCGCGTCTTACCTTCAGCACCGAAGAAGGGTTTTTCATCGGCATCCACCCATTGGTGGGTGACGCGCCTGTCGACCCTTGCGACGAGTCCGATGACAAGTGGTACATCCTGATGGGATTGACCGAAATACCTGACGCCATTGCAGTGCAGTTGTTGCGCGCTGGGATGGAGTTGGACGCAGCAGTCAAGGCACGAGAAATGATCGACCGCAGACGGTCGCGCTAGAACAGTAGAACCAAACGAAAAAGGGCTGTACAATCCCGTGTGCCTAAGCATGCGAGACTGTACAGCCCTTTTCTTTTGCGCGTCGCCCACCTCACTTCTTCTGGTGGGAATGCACGACGGAGATTGCCAACAGGATGATGATGGCTCCGAGGAACCACTTCGAATTCGGATCGTTGGCTTTGGACACGAGCACCAGACCGCCGATACCAACCAGCATCCGTATCAGCGAGAACAGTACCGTGTCCTTCGTGCGCCTGGAGAACTCTCCCCATAGCGCCCACAAGACGACGATCAGCAACAGCAGGTCTTTGATGAACAAAAGGGTCGGTGTACTCATGGCTCTTTGGATGGCTTGATGATTGCAAAGAAGGTCTCCACGATCTTGTCCATGTGGGATAGAGCATTGACCGTAACGCTGAGCCCAAACACTCCACTTAGAAACAAGACCCCACGTTGTTCGATGGCTACGTGGATGTGAAACCAGCCGTTGATGAACCCACCTACATAGTAGGAAATGCAGATGCCAGCGCCCAGTGAAACCAGGCTACGTGCGAGACGATAGATCCGCTGTTTGGACGTTCGCGGTGCAAAGCCGATGCCGATAGCGGCACCGATGATGCTAGGTACCAGCGTCCTTAGCTGCATCGCCCTCTCGTTCGGTCAGTTTGGTGATGGTTCGTGCTTGCATCTTGAAGACGCTCCTGCACTTGGTCAGCAGTGCCTTGACTTCGTTGAAGCTCATGCCGCTGACGGGCGCGGCTTCCAGATACGCCAGACCACCGACGAGCAGGTGATGCGCGACCGGCGACATGGTGCTTTCGGCGAGCCCCATTGACTCCACCAGCTTCTCGTACTTGTTCAGCATGGCGGGCGGGATACGAACGGGGCCTTGCAGTTGGTCGTCTGCAAGTTCGGGTGACTTTGATGCCAGTGTACGCATTGATGTCCTCACAGGTTGAACTTGCGCATGAACTGCGCGGGTGTCATGATAGGAATGCCCTTTTGTCGAGCGCCCTCTGCCTTGGCAGATGTCGAGTTGGGGTCGTTCGTCACCAGGACGGTGGCTTTGCCAATGCTTGATGCAATGTCACCACCCTTGGCTTTGATGGTGGCTTCCAGGTCCTTGCTGCGGAAGCCGGTGAACAGAACCGACTGCCCTGTCAGCGCCCCTTTGATCTGCTTGGGGACGACCCATGTCACGCGTGGGACTGTCTTGAGCCATGCCTTGAACTTTGGCAACCCACGCACGAACTTCTCTGCTGTGGACTCATCGAACCCTTGCAGGTTGAGAATCTCATAGTAGAGTTCGTCCATGTCGGCGTACTTCATGACGTTCGGAATTGCCTTGACGATGGCGTCGGCCCGCTTGGAGCCGAAACCCGAGCCAAAGATACCCGATGCGTACATGAGCAGAGGCAGCGGAACGTTCTCCACTGCGTCGTCCATCTGCTCCAGCACTTGGTACATGGTAACGCTGGTGCCAGGCATGCCGACGAATTGCTTCGGACTCAGCGCCAGGATCTTCGCCACCGTGTCATAGCCTGCATCGACGAACTTCTGGATGGTCGCGCTCTTGAACTTCTCCACGCCGAGCGCTGCGAAGAAGTGCAGGATGCGGCCTACCACGATGGTGCTGTGGTCCTCCGCGTTCCCTTTCACCCACACATTGTCACCATCCCATTGATACGGGATGTCTGGCATCTGCGGCTTCACCTTCTTGACGACGCCACGGATGTCAGGGATCACATCGCCAGAGCGCGCAATCTTGATGATGGCACCAGGCCCGATTCCGAGCTTGACGATGCGTGCCGCGCTCTTGCCGGATGCTTTCTTGACGACCACACCGCTGAGGCGCACTGGCTCGATCCACACCGTCGGGAAGATCAGCCCGGTACGTCTCGGAGTCCATACGACTTCAACGACCTTGGTTTCGGCAACGTCATCTTCCTCGTCGTTCTTGAACGCCACCGCATGGTCAGGCTTTGCGTTCGATTTGGGAATCGGCGTTGCGATGTCCTGTGCGATCACGAGCCCGTCAATCTCGTAGTGCGGGTTCGTCTTGCGCTTGTTCAGCGAACTGACGAGCGTTGCCTCATCGAGATTCTTGAACACAGCGTAGGGCACCGTCTTGAAACCCTCACGCTCTGCGTTCTTCAGCCCATCAGATACCTTCACCGCCGGGAACAGTTGCCGGTAGATCACGATGTCCAGATGCTCCATGCCAGCATGAGGCGTGGTGCGGTTCGTGATGCCGTTCGCCATCGCTCGCGGATTGTCGTACTCATCCTTCCAGTGCTTCGTGAACAGCGCTTTCGGGATGATGCCCTCGCCGCGAAACGCTGCCTTGTACGGGAGCGATTGCGGGATGTCCATGTACGGAGCCAGGAACGAAATGTCGCCGCCGATGGCGCCGTCGCCGCGAGAGAACACCTGGACCGGCTTCCCCTTGAAGTACACGAACTCCAGCGAACTGCCGTCCAGCTTCCACGACAGTACGTAAGGCCCCTTGTGCGTGTCGAGCCACTCCTCCACGTTGCCGGGCTTGCGCTTGTCCAGCGACGGCATCGGGATTGGAAGTTGCACCTTGAGCTTCTTGTTCTTGACTGGCGCTCCGACTTTCTTTAGGAACGACGATCGCGGATACACCTCACGCAAGAAGTCCACCAGCTTGTCGAAGATGCGATCCGTGATTGGCGTTCCGACTTTCAGACCGTACTGCTTGACAATGGCCGGCGGCAGCATTGACAGAATGCTGGCTTTGACCCGGTAGAAATCGCCACCGTTGTAGTAGGCATCGCTCGCTGCTTGAAGCAGTTGCTCGATACCGGCGTATGGATTCGACGCAGCTAGTACCAACATCGTGTCCTCACATCAGGTTTTTGAGCGTGAACGGCGTCTTCACTCGGATCGACTCCACCTTGGAAAGCACTGCTTGCGTACTGCCAGTGGCGTCCACCGATCCGATTGCAGGGATCAGTTGCTTGTACGCGCCTTGCAGAATTTCGATCAACTGCTGCTGCGTTTCGGGCGCCAGCTTGAGGCGCTGGATCGTAGCTGGCACTTCCCCGAGCAGCATGCCGCTCCAGTTGCGCAGTGCATGCGGCTTGGACACGAGATACTGCAACGCGGCCTTGGTGTTCTTGTTCATGCACAGCGCCAGCACGAGTGCAGTCGCCATGATTGATGTCCCACCGATCGGGACGCCAACGCTCTTGTAGGCTGCGTCACTGGGAACCACGTCCTTGAGCGTGCGCAGTTTCTCCAGCGTCGGCTGGTTCTGCGACTTGAGCAGATTGTCCACCATTTGCGCCGGAGTATCGCCTTGAGACAGCGCATCGTTGGCGTGCAGCGTATGCAGCGTCTTGGTGTACGACTCCGATCGACGTTCTTCCTCCGGGATCACAACCTTGGTCGACGGTGTGTATCCAGGATGGTCAGGTGCTTTGGCCGGAAGCGTCTCCATGGCTTCAAGGATGGTAGCTCCCGGTGCGTAGCGCGACGCAACCACCATGCCGTCAGCAAAGAAAATGCCACCGTTGCCTCGTGCGAAAATCAACGCGTCAGGGTAGCCGGTGAACATCTGAATCAGCGGACGGATGGCTGGCGCTGGTTGGCCCCAACGCCCCAGGTTCATCGTCATGTACGAGAGGAAGGGACCACGATTCCAGCGTTCCTGCACGTCCTTCATCAGCTGAGGTGCATGCATGACGTACTCGGCGTACGCAGCAATGGCCTCCGGCGACAGATCCATGCCCTCGAAATCGGTGAGCGGTACAGGTAGTTCGGTAATCTCGCCGTCCTTCTCCAGACACACGTAGTTGCGCATGGTGCGCGGTGCCTGCCAGACAGCGATGCCATTGATCTTGCGCGCGGTTGCGCGCAGCCATTGGTTGTACTGCTGCTCGATACCCTTTGCCTCGTCAAAGTTGACACGCGGCCACTTCATCTTCTTGAGGAACTCGAAGACGTACCCCAGGTACTTCGGCAGCACTTCCTTGCTCGCTTTGCCCTTGATCTGCTGCACTTCGTCGCCGGAGACATCGAGCGTCACGTGAGGTACGTTGTCGTCATCGCGCAGCGAGTAGACCGTCGTCTTGTTCAGCAACGTCTGCTGATGGTAGTAGCCCCGACCAACGCAATGCCCCATCGTGTTGCCTTCACGTGTCAGCGAGTCAATGCCGAACACGCGCACCCACCGATAGCCGTCAGGGAACTCCATGACGACTTCGGTGCCGTCCTCGACGATGTTCTTCTTCTTGGCCTTGGCGAGCTTCTTGTGCCATGCTTCCGCATTCTTGACCGCCTGGTCAACTCCGAGTTGCGAGAGCGCGAAGTTGGGCTTCTCGTCCAACATGGCTTCCAGGTAGTCGAGGACCGGCTGAATCAGTTGATTCACTTCCTCGACCTTGACGTTGACCGCTTCCTGCTTGAGCATCCACTCGGGCAGCCCCTGCGTGTCTTGCAGAACGGACTTGTCAGCAGGCCCCTTGTTCAGAATCCACTTGCGCAGCGTGGAGCCGATCCACTTGCCGAGTCGAGGGTGTGCCTGCTGGAGTTCGGCCAGGAGCGTTTCTACCTCATCCGTGTTGACAACTACCCGTGCCGTTACTAGCTGGCGCATCTTCGTTCTCCGAATCAGAAATGGATGATGGTGTCCGACGCAGCAGACAGGAATGCAGGTGTACGGACGCTGCTCGTTTCGAACCCCACGATGTCGTGCACGTTGCGGAAGGCCAGGACACCGTTGTGCGTCACGTAGAAGTCACGCATGCGGCGACGATCCACATGCGAGCAGTTGCCTAGATCGCTCTCGCACACGCTGCACGAGTAGCGTCCCACATACGCACCCATCGAGTACGTATTCAGGTCTCCGCGCACAATGTCGTCCGCGACTTCGATGCCCTTGTTCCGGTCGATGGCAAGCAGCTTCACCAGCTTCCAGATTTTGCCCTCACCGAACCCTTGCATCGGTCGCAGTGAGGTATCCACGATCACACCGATGGCAGTGGTGGGGTCGCTGTTCTGGTGCTCGATGAACACCGGCTTGCCGTTGAACGTGCGGTATGCCTGGCAGCCATGATCCACAGACCACGCCAGCAGTTCGGCCAGCGGGAACGCGACGCCATTGCGGTTCGGCAGTCCTGCGGGTATGCTCACCACAGGCACCATGATGTAGTCGCTCAGATTCGGCGAAATGTGGTATGCCTTCGCAGCCGCCGGCAACCAACTCGGGAAGTCCAACTGGATGCCAGCGGTTTCGCGTAGCTGATTGGCGACCTCGATCGACGCACCCTTTCGGGACTGGCGGTGCATGTCGATGGGGTCCATGAAGTTGATCGCGTCGGCGTACTCGACGAACTGCTTTTGGTGAACCATGCTGTGCTCCTAGACGATTTTGCGATGAGGCCGGATGTCGATTTCATCCCGGATCTTGATGCCGACGAATGGCTCACTCCACCACCTACGCACCACTTCGATGACATGGTGGTAGCGAGCATACGGATCTTGCTCGACTTCACGCTCCAGCACTTGTTTGCCCGGCGACTTCAGTTCGCGTTCGATCAGGTACGGCTGCTTTTCTTCCGGCAGCGTCTCGATCAGTTCGAACCACTCATCAGATGGCTCACCGTATGTGATTGCGATGTTCGCTGTGTTGAGGCACAGCTTGTTGGGGTTCTTCACCACCAGATCGCCAACTCCGCACTCGACGCAATCCCATGCCTGTTGCTTGTTGGTGGCTTTCACCACCCACTCGGCAATAGGGTCATTGGCTTGCACCAAGGCAACCGGATGCTGCTGCATGCGTGCAGCCAACGATCCTAGGGCCAGCAAGTCTCTGGTCACGAGGGAGCGCAGATCGTGCCGTTGTTCAGGCGTCGCTTTTCCGCAGATTACCCACATCCACGTGGCGTTCGGGAACAGTGAACGGAAGCTGCCTTGAGCTTCCAACTGCTGCGCTAGTGTAGCCATCACACCCCCACGATGTTAGGTACGTGACCGAGCCGTTCCTTCGCACGCTGCACACCACGACGAACCGCATGCTCGCCTTCACGACCCATTTCCTTGAGCGTGGCATAGAGCTTGTCGTATGCACGATCACGCGCACGCGATTGGTTGTACACAACACGAGGCTTGCCGGTTGGTGTTTCCGTCACGTACTCCGTATTGAATTCGCGCGCCAGCAACGGCTTGCGTTGACGCTTCATCAGGCGTGCGATCTCACGAGCCACTGCCATTTCTCCACCACCAACATCGGTGGCATCCGGGTCGTAGCCAGGAACCAGCTTCTTGAGCTTTGCCTTGACTTCGCGCTCGTCTTCCAGATCCTTGACGAGTGCATCCATGTTGATGCCACCTGCCATAGCGAGCATCGACAGCGGGATCGGCAGACCCTTGTCCTTCAGCGTGCCCAGCACTTCCAGATACGCGCTGTCAGCTTCCGGGCGCAGCGCCTTGCGCCAGTGCACATACGGGATGTCCCACTTCGTCGTGTCATTCAGCTTGTGCTGCTGCAAGATCGAACTCGCCATTTCGGAGGGGTCCACTGGGATGTTCTTGTCCTCAGGCATCTTGTAGCCGTTGATGGCTGCGATCAACGGGAAGATTTTCGAGGTGAACGTGCGGTACGTGAACATTTCACGGTAGCCCCGCAGATTCTCCACGAACACTGACAGACCAACGTCCATAGACGCGTAGGTCGAGTCGGCGCTGAGGAAGCTCTCAGAAATGCCAAGGGCACGCATCTTCAGCGTGCCCGTGGTGTCGATGATGTCGGTGTACTTCCAGAAGTCACCGCCTTGACGCATTTCGGTCGGTGCGATACCGGCACGCGTTGCGATCACAGGACCCAGTGGGTCAAGGTCCGCTTGCATGAACAGCGACACCACCGCTTGCATTTCCTCAGGCGTCGGCTCCCAGTTGTCGTCGCCGAGGGCAACGTGCAGCAACGAGCGTTGGCGGCGTGACGCCTCGACCAGCGTGCCACGGTACAGCGTCTTCTCCAGGAAGTACAGCGGCAGAATGCGGCGATACATCGACGTGCCACGCAGATCGGTGGAGAACGTCTTGCGAGGCAGCCATAGCGTCGTCAGAGGGTCCAGTTCAAGTTGATGGCTCGACAGCGCGGTCACCATCACCTCGTTGAACATCTTCTTGACGCGACGCGATGCGTACGTGTCGGAGCGCAGGAACTCCGCGAACTCGGCACTCGGCGCTGCCTTGATGACTGGATCGACGGAGTTGAACGGTGCGAGCGTAACCACGCAGTCCTCGTTCTTCCACGAAATGGTGTCAACGAAGCGCTGCTGCTGCTTGTTGTACACCAGCGTGCCAATGAACGCTCCTGTTACCAGGTAGTCCACCGACATTTCGGGGAACATCGAACGCAGGTTCAGCATTTCGATGGCCGACTCGTACTTGCTCAGGCGCTTCGGGTTCTCACATCCGATGAGCGTGAAGTCGCTGAACGGCATGTTGGAGAACAGGTCCACCGCGCTACCACTTACCGCATCGTAGTGGTAGATGTCGCGGTAGAACCGCATGTTGCTGATCTCATTGTCGCCAATGAGGTTCGACAGCATGGTGTCCCAAAGCACTTGGCCTTGTGGCAGAACATCCATCACCATGCTGTTACGGCCAGCCCCGAACATGTTGCCGCCCATCATGTTCGCCGTTTCCTTGTTCTTGGGAGGCGCAGCGGCTAGCCCACGTTGGTTTCGCACGGGGTTACTGACTACTGCGCGACGTGTATTGCCGTCCTCTATTACCCGTACTGTTCTGCGAATATCAAGCATGATCAGGCACCCATGTGAATACAGCGTTTCCAGAGTTGTAGATGCGACGGAAGCCTTCAGCTTCCATGTTCTGCGCTTCGCTTAACTGTGGATCGAAATTGGACAGCAGTTTGCGCAGCTTGTGCTTCTGCGTCTTGTACCGAGGTAGCGCTACTCGCCCTTTGATCCAAAAGTAGTTCGGTGCAGTGACGTGGGTGAACTTGAACCCAAGTTTCTCGTACACCGCGCCAGTCCCATAGTCAAGGTCTGCATACGTGCACACACTTTCTGGCGCATTCTCACGAACAAACGCAGCGAATGCTTTTGATGGGCCGCCTACTACGACTGTGTTCCTTGCTGCCGACAATCGTAGGATTTCCCACTGATGGCTCCTATCGAATCTAGCCTTACCGAACGACATGGCAAGCACTAACTGATCTTGCAGAAAGACACCATAGCACACACGACTTGCCACCCATCCTTGCAGGTGGTTGCGGTCGAAGAACTCGCGTTCTGTCCTGGTATCAAGCACGCGCACAGTTGTCTCGCGCGCGAACACTCGATGACGGGCGAAGCCAAGTCTCACACGCAGCATGGACTTCACGATGGCGGCTTTCTCTACTAGCCAGTGCTCCCACAGGTGGTATAGTTGCAGCCCCTCTGTCTTGGCAAGCTGCGACTTTTGCATATGGTAAGTTTTCGGCTTTGATGCATGCCAGTACAGACCGTTTACTTCAATCCCGATACGCTGATCAGGCAGCACGATGTCAACTTCCTTGCCATCCGATAGCACGTGCTTCGTCTGGACGCGGACGAACGAAGATAGCCATTTAGCTACTGCCTTCTCAATCTTCGACGTGGTGACGACGTTGATGGGGCGGTTCTTCACTGTCGCTACGGTTCCACATACAGGGCAGCCTGTACCCGCTAGATGGTTGTGCCCACGCTGCTGAAACACACCATGCGCTTGGCAGGTAATCGTCACGAACTCGGCCGATCCGCGCCAGGAGTTCTTGTCGTACTCGTAACGGTTCCCGTGGACGCTCCGTGCCTTACGAACGAACACAGCGAACGGCAGGATGCGCTCCTGTGATTTTTCAGTAGCGCACTTCGGACACCCTTGGCCTGCCAGATGTGCGGCTGGTGTCTGCTCAAAGTCACCATGCTTGCAACATGTGATCTGGCACTTCGTTTTGTTATTCTTGTACTTGGTCTTTAGGTACACGTAGAGTTGACCATGAACTGCTCTCGCATCCTTGATGAACTGTTCCAGAGTTTTGCTTTGCGTACGCTGCTCCGCTCTACACTTTGGACACGGAACGGCTGCTCGTTTATGGTCAGACGCTACCTGCTTGAAGTTACCATGCTTCTTGCAGGTGATTTGAATGACACTTAGCGCCGGAACGTAATCAGGCAGAGTGGCATATTGGTACACGGTGCCGTGCACTTTTCTGCATTCCGCAACGAAGTCCTCTCTACTCTTTGCACGCTTGGGCATCCGTAACCCTCATTCGCGGAACACCGGGTTTCCATCCTCGACAGGCAAGCACACGCAATGGTTTTGGCACACGTATGCCGGGATGCCGTTCGCCTTGACGATGGGCATTTGAGCCGGTTCAGCCCCCTCCGCCGCGCAGATGGGGCACATACCTGGCACTTCATTGTCGAGACGCGCTGTTTCGGCGTTGGCGGATTCAGGTGCGGCGCTCTCCACTGCAAGCGGATTGATGCGTTTCATGGTGGTATTCCTCCTGCGTTGAAATTAGCGGCGGCGCCCGAAAACTCCATACAGTGATGATGCAGTCGTTGCGGCTTGTGCTGCGGTCCCAACGGCACCAACAGACATGTCAGGCTTGCCACGAATCAGTGAGCCGTGACCGTCAACGCCGAATACACCAAAGTTTCCGGCCACCGCAAGCACGCCTCGATTGCCGCCCTTCTTGGTGGTTTTCAGGTACTTCTCGCACCACTCGTCATCCATGAGTTTGGTAGCACCCAACGCAACGCAGCGCCAAATGTCATCCGTCAGACCCACACCTTTCGTGACGTCTTTCAGACCGTCGCACACCGTAGCCGCTTGCAGAACGAAGTGGTCGCAAGGCCGACTCACGAATGATCGCGGGTACTCCTTGCCGTCCATGTTGAACAGATCCCCATCCGTCTCTCGTGCTGGTACCTTGACAACACCGTCCTCCATGTAGGAGCGCACTGCGATGAAATCGTTGTACCTGATGCTGTACTGCTCCGTCGGGATGTTGAAACGGTCTTCGATGTCGTGCAACTGCTTGAGGCTGTTCCACCGATCCGCAATCACGATCTGTACGTTCAGCTTCTCGATGATCGGATACAGCAGAAGTTCCGCGATCTTGGTGTAGTCGAGCACGATCTTGCCACGCTCTGGAATCACCTCGGTCAGCAACGGGAACTTGAGATACCGCGTCCCCAATCGCTTCTCTGCAATGCCAAGCACCGCTGCGAATGAGTTGTTGGAGTAGCCTGCATCCAGAATCAGCGCCGCTGGCGGCAACGTGCTCGGAACAGTCAGGCGCGTGATGCGTGCAGCACGTCGAACCACACCAGATGGCGAGCGCCCGCTCACGTACTTGGTTTCGATCAGGTTGCGTGCTGTGCTTGACATGCCCGTCGCCGTTTCCATTGTCAGGAACGGGTGCTCCGTGCGCGGTGGGATTGCCCCGAAGTCACGGTCTGCCTTTTCAGGGTCATCCGCATAGTCGCGCCGGATGTCCGCTTCCGTGATCTTGGGATGGATGTCCCACGTTGCCAGGTGGAAACAGTAGATGATGCGAGACGTACGGTTCCGCATGACCATCTGTGTCAGGACGCCACGCTGCGACTGAGGCGACGAAATGTTCAACTGGTATCCGTGGCTCACGTTGTTGACGCCACGATTGATCGCATCGCGCCAGCCTACACGCACAGTCAGCAGCGAGTTCGTCAGCGACTTGTGGATTTCGATACCGTTCATCTTGACCTGATCTTCACCGGCATCCTCGGTGTTGAAGAAGTCAAACTCGTCGCAGTTGTGAGCGATGATGCCATCGGCCACGAAGAACCCGAGCTCAGGCACCGTAATGTCGTACACGTAGTCGGAACCCGCTTCCGTGATGGACTCGATCTTGTGGTCGGTGTCCATGTAGTATTCGACCGCGATGGTGTCACCTGCTTTGAGCGCACATAGCTGCACCCACTCGCCAGCGCGGCGGAACTTGTGGTCGGCAGTAGCGATCACGTATAGGCCACCATCGGTGAGCAGCTTGAAGACCGGCTTGCGGCCCTGGCTGACCACGCGAGAAATCTCGTAGTCCTTGCCGCCGACGATTGCCCGATGTAGCCCAGGCCGGATGTGCTTGATTGCTGTCTTGCCGAAATTCGTGTTCACCTCGGTGTCGCCGACAACGCATGACGCGAAGATACGCGTGTTACCGCGAAGCGTCTTGCGGTTAGGACCGGACGGCAGGAACAGACCTTGACGGTGGACGTAGTGGAGCGAGTTCTGACCGTAGCGCAGCATGTCGACACCCATGCGCTTGCCTGTGTCACGCAACATGGCATGGTAGTCGCGGAACCACGATGAGTTGTCGATGAAACCTTTGTACGGCAACCATAGCTGCTGCACGGCCTTGTCGAACGTCAGACCCACCATCGTACCGACGAACGTCGTCGGCAGAACCCCGTAAATCTTGGACGGGTCCTGCATCTTGAGGAACTTGTGCGTCAGATAGACCTGGATTGCGGAGACGAGCAGCGACTTTCCCACCCGTTGACCTGCCAGACCGGCAAGCTCCTGGTACGGGCGCATCAGCTTCTTGCGCAGTAGGCTACTCTTGGTATTGCCGCACTTGCTGCACACGCCATGGTTCAGTAGCGTGACGTTGTGGATGAACTCGTCGATCTTCAGGCGCTTGGGTACATCCTCTACTGATCGGTACTTGGTGGTACAGACAGGGCAGATTTCGTGCAACAGCGACAAGGCAATCCAGAACTGGCGTGACCACAACTCCGAGTTGAGACCTTCTTTCGCCAGCGCGAACTCCAGGAAGTTCGGGAACTCCTTGAACTCACGGTCGTCGACCCGCAAGTCGTACATGACCTGGTTGTTGGGGTCGAACAGATTGTCAAGCAGATCGCTCAGATCCAGTTCGGCCTGTGCTTCCGGGATGGCGTTAGCTCTCGTTTCGACGATTTCTGGCCGTTCGAGGTGAATCAACTTCGACGCGTCCACGTCGCTGCTGATTTTGATGCGGGGTTTGTACTCCTCGCACAGCCCCACCGGCGACTTGTCCGGCCTGGAGCAGTTGCTTAAGCGCTTGCACGTTAGACAGTTTTTCATGGTTCGATCCCACGATTTCCTTGACCATATCGTTGATGTCAGCTTCGGGCAACTCCAGCATGGAGGCAATGAAGCGGAGAGTGCGCACCTCTAGGATGCGCTGGATCAACGGTTGAACACGGCCAAGGGAGAAGGACACGTTCTCTGCGCCGGTAGCCATCCGCACGCAGTCCAACGCGTCTTCCATCGCCACCGGGATGGCGCTTTCCAAGGTCGTGATTTCAATGAACAGGAACCGAGCCAGATCGCGCTGCCTGGCACTCAACTTCTCCATGTAGGACTCATTCCACCCCTCTGGAATCTCTGCCAGGTTGGTCAGCGGGGCGATTGGCGGTGGGTCCTTCGGTGGCTGCGTCTTCGGTTGCGGCTTCTTGATGACGATGCGCTTGACGATACGCTTCTTGCGCTTCGGTATCAAAGGCTTCGCTGGTGACCCAAGCATGGACACACGATCCACCAGTGCGTCAGGCGTGATGGAATCCAGTTCGCTCAGTGGGCGAACTTCAGTCTTCGGCGGGGTCTTCGGGGTCATCGTTCAGGTCCTTCAGATACTTGGCGTCCGGCGACGTGGATTCATCCTCCTCCGTCACCTCTTGCGATACGGTGTCCTCGACATCAGTGATCTTGCCAGTCGCGCTGTCTGACTGCAACTGGAAGGGGAACTTGAGTTGGTTCCGTGCCTTGATCTGCTGGACGTCCAGGTGAACGACTTCGAGTTCCTCCTGCGAGCCCATCCACACCCACACGTTGTTCGCGTTCTCCGTCATGGTGGACGAATATTTGACGAGGCCCTCTTTGCTGACTTGCACCAGCAGCACCACGAGGATTCCGTTGGCTTCTGCGTAGCGCTTCGCACGCCGCGTAACCTCACCGAGTCGTTTCCACTGTGCTTCCTCGCCGCCGCCGTCCGAGTCCTTCAGCAGCGAAACGTAGTCGATGAGGATCACGTCATAGCCGTAAGGCTTCAGCGTGTACAACACGTCTTCTAGCGAGACCTCATCTGGTGGCGTGAAGATGGTGAACCGCGTGTTCTGCTGTTTGCGATCCAGTACCCACTTTCGGTAGGTCTTCTTGATCTTGATGCGCTCTTTCTTCGTGAGCTTCTGCTGCGAGATTTTCCCAACTGGAATGCCGGTCAGGATCGATTGCAAGCGTGCCAGGTTCTGCGTCGCACTCATTTCCAGGGACACGAGAGCCACATCCTCGCATCCGAATTCGGCCATGTTGCGCAACAGATTAACAGCCATGGACGTCTTGCCGCCGCCTGTAGTTGCACCGATCAGCACCAGGGAGCCGCGTAGGAAACCGGAGTTGCGCGAGTCGAATGCCTTGAAGTGCGTTGCGATGGTCGGCGGAATCTCACCGTACAGCAGTTCCTTCAGCAGTCCCGTGCTGTTGTTGCCCTTGCCGAGGTGGAACAACGACTGCTTGGACTCGGCTCCACTACGGGCATTCGCCAGCATGCTCGATGCATGATCGAGTAGCTTATCGACATCGACAGCCTCCGCATTGAACGACTCCATGATCGTGCGGCCTGCATCAAGCAGCGTGCGGAGCTTGCGGTAGCTGTCGAGCGACTTTACCAGACCACGCAGCCTGGCTTTGTTGGTGACCGGCGATGCCGTCGCGTTCTTCAGCACTCGTCGCGTGGATACCTTCAACACTGGGTCAGACGCCAGTGTATCCCACTCTGGCACTTCGCCAGTATCACGCACCAGCCGCATGACGTGCTGATAGGCTTCACGTGCTGGCGGGTAGTGGAAGTGAGCGCTCTTGAGCGACCCGAGAATCAACCCGCTGATCTTGGGGGACGACAAGCAGATCGACTTGATGGCCTTGAGCTCTTGACTCGTCGATAGTAACTTCACAGTTCAATCCTTCTCGCGGTTGCCAGATAGAAGGCCATGTTTACCGGCACGAGCAACTTGCTGTTCGCAAGCGTGATGGGGTCCTCGTTCGTTGACACGATGACGCGTGGGATGTCGTTGTACATTTCCAGCAGGTCGCGCAGCTTCTCCAGCTTCATTGGCGTGCTCTGGTGCGTGATGTTGCTGAGCACGAGCAGTGAAGGCCGTTCCTCGCTGCGACCGTCCCGCAGCTGGTCATAGTACCCACCCATGACTGTGTGCCACAGCGGCAACTGGCGCGAGCGCACAGATCGAAAGCGCCCTGACACTTGAGCCTTGTGCGCCACTTCCATGAGGAACGCAGCCATGAGCTTCGCTTTGCCATCGTTCGGGAACGACGCAATGGAAATCACCGCAGGTGCAGCGAACGGCTTCTCGATGAACCGCTCCAACTGCGCAAGCTGTACTTTCTTCGGCACCCGTCGTGTCTTGATTCCTTCCACCTTGGAGTCGATGGTGATGATGTGCTGGTCTGCGTTGAAGGGTCGGGCTCGCAGAATGTCTTTCGGCATCCCCCGTGCAGCCAGGTACTTTGCGTTCTTGTCGCTGATCTGGATCAACATGTCACACGATCCCGAAGTTAGCCGTGTTTACAGGCTTGCGTTTCATGACTAGCTCGATGGCCCGCGATTTGGTCGCGTCGTCCATGAAGAACTTCTTGGCCAGGTACGTCTGGTACAGACACGTGCGGAAGCATCCGATGCTCGGACCAAAGTCCTCAATGAAGTGCCGGATGATCGGCTGCGGCTTACCTTCCAGCACAGTTCGAATGCGTGCCGTCTCCTGTTCGAACTTGGGCGCGTTGCTGATCGGCGCTTGCACATAGAGACAATCCCAAATTGGAACGTTGATCCCCACCTGCACGATCTGCCGCGTGCCAACCAGACACTTGATCTTGCCCGAGCGCGCATCGTTAAGCAACTGCTCGCGCTTCGTCGGGTTCATCGCACCGGAGGTGAACTGTACAGCTACGTTCTCCCCGGCCAGTTTGTTGATGTTCTTCACCAGCAGAGCCGCATGCGCGACAGTGCCGACAGGGATCACCACATGACGCCCGGCCTTGATGTCTTTCACTGCTTGCTTGACGATCATGATGTTGCGCTTCTTGTGCTTGAACAAGTAGCGCATGGCGAACGCCCACACCTTGTAGTTGTACGTCGTGCTCGCTCCAGTCTCATGCAGATACACACGCGGCAGCATAGTCTCCACATGAGCGCTTGCCTTTACCGGGCCAACGATCTTGTAGAGGACGGTTTCCTTGTGGTCCTTGCGCTTGTCCGTGGCGGTCAGGCCGATCTTATAGCGTGCATGCAGACCCAGCACCATCCGCGCATACTCGGCTGCCGGTACACCATGCACCTCGTCGATGATGACGAGCCCAAACTTGTTCGCAATCTCCTTGAGCCGCTTGCGCCCCGCCGGAGTGATGAAGCTCTGGTAGGTGGACAGCACGATGTCCAGCCCAGCCATCTTCTTGGGGTCGTTCGTGATCCCGACGATCTGCTTCCCTTCCCACTTGCGCAAGTCCTTCAGGTTGGTGCGCGACTCCAACTCGATCATGAACTGCTTGAGCCAGTCGATCTGTGCGGCCAGGATCATGGTGCGCACGCCTAGCTTAAGCGCAGCCGCGATAGCCATCAGCGTCTTGCCAGAACGGGGCGGCGCTTTCAGGATGCCATACCCTGCCTTCACAATGTCGGAAACCGGACCCTGCTGATACGGGAACAGCTTGGTTGTCAGCTTAAGCTTGTGCTTCATAGGCACAACGGCTCGGCGGTCATCGATGGAGACTTTGGTACGTAGAACGCGCTTGAGCGCAGCACGATCGCCTGTAGGAAGACCTACACGACGCCCGTCTGCGCTCTCTTTCCACAGCTTCATTGTGCCCAAGTACGCCGGGCATTCTTCACACAGTTCGCTGAATCTGTCGGGCCGATACTCACACTTGTCGCACTTGCGGTCGTCAAACGAGCGGACAAGGAACTCGTCTTCAACTGCCTTCTGGTCAACTGCTTTGATCGGCACCCACAAACGGCTCTTGAGGACGGCTTTGACGGTCATTTGAGTGGGTAGTAGGCAGCGACTTGGACGGCAACCATCTTGGTGAAGTGGACCTCCAGCTTTCCGGACAACGGCTCTTTCACTTCCAGAGTACCGTCCCGAACTCGATGCGGTACGCGGTTCTCTCCAGACATCACCTTGTCGATGCGGATGTTGTCCGGCACCTTCTTGGCGCACACCCCATTGTTGAACGTCATCATCTTCATGTGTGTTCTCCTAGAGCCCTTCGCGTCTCGTTGCGACGGCCAGCGATTCGACCATGTGGCGCAAGCCAAACGAGGTCTTGTCGCAATCAGCGATCACCATGTCGGCAATCTTGATGATCGTCTTGACCTCATCGTGCTTGTCGTAGTAAGAGTTCAGCAGCGTCGTCACCATGGCTTTGCGCTCATTGACGCCGGTGAGCCCCATGCGCTTCATTTCGTTGCTGTACCTCGTCTCGACATACTTGGACACCGCACCCAATGCCGAGTTCATGAGTTCGGCAATGACCACAGCGTCCATGGCAATCTCGACGCACCTCGATCGGACCATGATGTCGCGTGCTGACGCATCGGCAACGCGCTTGCCAGTAGGCAGCTTCCCTGCCAGCGTGCGAGCAGAGCGGCCCGCATGCAGCGTCTTGATTTCGTCGATGTTGGTTTCTAGCGTGGGCTGCCAGGCATTCTTCATGATGGAACGGAACCGCTTCCATCGAATATCCTTCTTCAGCAGCATCCGCATTCGTGCCAGTTGATCCATGCTACACCTTCGATATGAACCGGGTTGTCGCGTTATCCTTGCCACGAAGCACGATGTAGTGCGTCATCGCGTTGGAATGTATGACGAGGTCATCCGACACGAATCGCTTTGTGAGCGGCGCATCGATCAAGTCTCTCTGTGTATTTACACTCCTGCGGTAGAACATCAAGTAGAAGAAGTCGCCTCGCAACGCAAGCGGTGAGTGGAAAAGGAACCCAACGGAGAGCCCACCGACGTCGCCAGCGCGGATGTCGTACACATCCAGATTGGCGACGCTCAAGGTCTTGTTGTGCGAGAGGATCAGCTTGTTCACCGGCGGACGCTTGGCGAAGAACGCCGCGCCTGATGTGGGGCGATACCCGAGCACGTGGAACAGACCCGGATGCTCGACGTATGGATTCAACTGAGTCGACGCATCGAATCCATGCAGCGGTTTCATGCTTGCGCCGTCAAGCAGGCGAAGTAGCACACCACGTCTTCGGACTGAGTGGCAAGCCACAGGAACGAGCCTTCGACCCCAAGCTGCACTTCGTCGGGAGCCAGGGCCAGCAGATCGAGGATCGTCGCGGGGTCCACGTGCAGATCGGCGGACTTCTTGGCCCCCTCGGCAGAGACGACCTCGACGAACTTGCCACGCTTCGACTCGACACGAACGTAGACCTTGCCCTTGCTGATCTGGATCTGCACGCTCTGACCAGTCTCGCACGCTGATGTGGCGCGGTCGATGGCTTCGCGCAGTTCCTTGCCGACCAGCGAACATAGAGGCTTCATGAAGCCCTTGCGTACCGCCATGAGTTCCTTCAGCCCCTGCTCCTCAGCCACCTGCACAGCAGGAGCCACGTACTTGGACGTGGAGTTGGATGCGAACATGAAGCCGCCGTCCGTAGCGAAGTGCAGGCCCTTCTCATCAGTGGGGACCGCCGAGAGCATCTGGTGCAGATCGGTAGCGACCATGCGTGCGTGCATGTCGGGTCCAGGCTTCTTGGCGTCCAGCAGCGCGAAGTGCACTCGATCCCATGCAGCCGCGCGGAAACCGTTCTTCGACGACCGGAACTCGAAGTTGACCTCACTGAGGATTGACCCGACGTTGGTCTTGTCGACCGCCGTCATGAGCAACTCGGACTGCGCGGCGTCCAACTTGATTGCCTTGTCGAACTTAGCAAAGTCGGCAGCCATGTAGGGTTCGTGCTGGAACGTCCCCTTATAGGTCGACGTCTTGACGGTGATACTCTTTTCATCGACTTCCAGCGTCACGACGCCCTTGAGGGTCTTGGCGATGCCGTCAGCGGGCTTGATCGCACAGGCCCACTTCTCCTTGGCTTCGACCTCGACGACCGTGCTGAATGCACGACCGTCGTTGGATGCCGAGATATGGAGCGATCCAGGTGTTGCCCGCAGATGGACGAGTTCCGCACCAGTCACACTGGATGCGTGCTTGATTTCTTGCAGCAGGGATGAGCCATTCAGTTTCACTTCGATTCTCCAGTGCCATGTAGGCGGTTCATTTGAGGGGTTGCACCCGGCGACGCAGATAGTTGCCGAGGTAGGATACAGCAGCGAGCCGGTCAGCGCAGTACGTCTTGTGCCACGCTCTGCGCCATCGACCGATCAAGTACGTCGGCTGAAGCACGCACACAGCGTTCGTCACCTCCACCGGGAACGCCATGAACTCGTCTTGCTGCGATTCCGTCAGCAGCGACGTTGCTTGCTTCATGTGATCCGGGTCCGTGCTACACGCGATGACAAAGGCTTCACGGAAGCGCACGAACCACATGTACATCGTGCAGTTGCGTGCAGCGACGACCACGTTCGACTTGTTCGATAGGTACGCCATGGTTGCTGCCCACGTGCCCTTGTCGATGAAGACTTGATCCAGCAATGTATTTACATAGCTGGTCTTCTCGTGCCGCTCCGTCTTGTTCAGATTGATGAGCCTCTGAGTCGCTGCGCTCAGATCGGCAGTACCGTACCACCAGGACACCAGCGTTGCGTTGCGTGAAGGTATCGGCAGCACTTCGTTGGGCTGCCCAAGCATGAGATACGACCCAGCGTCATTCTTCTCGACGGGTGTATTGTCGAACACATGCTCGCCATCCTGGAAGTTGCCTTTGACGCTCTCGTCGTACTGCCAGTGCAGGAACATGTCGAGCGGTCTGTTCCCTTGGAGCATGAAGGCTGCGCACCAATCGTTCATTCTGTCCACTCCCTGATCGTCTTGCCTGTAGTCTTGCGGAACTCGTCACTCCTGGGGTCTATGTGCATGGCGCCCTTCCAGTCCGGGAGCACCGGGTAGTGCTTGTCCAGGTATGCTTGCACTGGCTCGTTGCGCACCGACCAAATCTCCTTCTCGATCTTGTCCACATCGAGCTTGGCTTTGGGGTAGATCATGGCTTGCTTCTCCAGGCCCTCTCGGATGATGCGTCGCAGCGTGTCCTCGTGCCAGTCCCACTCCTGCATGGAGTCATCAGAGGCACCGATTTCAATCTCGATTTCGGGCTCGACGTGGAACTTCATGCCGAAGACCTTGGTGTAATACTCGCACACGCCAATGGTCGCGCACCATTGCAGCACTTGGACAGCCACCAGCAGCATCTTGTACTCGGCCACCGTTTTGATGGCGTCATGCACGAACCCGGTGGTGCCTGTCTTCATGTAGCCAGTCGGCACCAGCTTGAACTTGGTCGCCACTTCGCGCAGATGAATCTCGTACAGATACGCACCCGTGTGACCCAGGTCAGCAGCGATACCCTGAATGGGGGCATTCGCACCACGCCGTTCCGCACCAGCCGTCAAGTTGTCGTCGCCGAACCACTGCGAGAACAGGTGGCGTACACGTCCGATGGGAGACACCGTGTATCCCTTCTCACGAGCGTCCTTCTTGGCTCGTTCCAACCATCCAGCTGCCTTCACGAAACGCTTGAAGAACTTCTCCATCAGCTTCTTGATGACGTCGGCCGCCTTCTTGACTTGGCGCGCGATGGCATTGGCGCCTCTACCGTAAATCGCGCCAAAGGCAATACTCTTAACTTGATCCCGCTGATCCTTGGTGACTGCTGCCTCCGTCGGAGACATTTCAAAGAACACGCAGTTGATCTTGTGGATGTCACCGATGGTGTCCATCAACGCTTTGTAGACCTTCTTACCAGTCTTGCGGTACATCTGCCGCAGCCATCGACCGACCACGAACAGCTTGCACAGGATCATGTCTCCGCTCACGATTCCCCACATGCGGACCTCGTGGGCCGAGTAGTCCATCTTGACGTTCAACGATCCTGGCGGCGCAGCGAAGGCACGCTTGATGAGCTTTGCCAACGGTCCTCGCTGAATCACATTTTGCAAATTCCTTATGTTCAGATGAGGTCGTTAATCTCATCCCGTCGGACGTACCGACCGCTTGCAGTTACCTGCAAGAGCAGACTATATCATCACACCGAAAACGGTGTGCCGTGCGCTTCCACCCACTTGAGTGTACTGGCTTTCGCCATAGTCGTTGCGCCTTTCAATGCTAACCATTGATGCAGCCGTACGTGGTCGGCCAGGGTTAGCAACACCAAATTGCTTAGACGGTTGTTCTGCGTGTTCTCATCGCAATGGTGGACACACCAGCCTCGAGGGATGGCGGAGAGTCCGAGTGCTTCGCAAACTACTACGTGGTGCAGGAATATGTGCTTGCTACCTTTACGCCCTGTATACCAGTCTGGCTTCAGTACCATGAGGTACCCTTTTCCGTCAGACACTACACCAACGTAGTTGTGATGCTCTGCTCCGCGAACTCCAAACATGGGGTTCCTATCCCCTTGCTTGCTACGGCTGTAGTTCGCTACCTTGCGTTGCTTCCTATACGCGGACGAGTAATGTCGTTTGGCGTAGTTGGAAACGCTAGCCTGTGATATGCCGAGTCTTTCGGCAATCTGGGCTTGGGTTAGTTCCGTCTTTTCGTACAGCGACTTGATGTCCATAGTGCACCTCCAAAGGTGGATATGGTTGACTTGGTTCAGGATTGTCCCAATGGGAGTTCCCCTGAGTTCACACGGTTTAGTGACCCCTAATCAGGCAAACAAAGGGTCGTACGAGTTGGACCGCCCAGTCACCGTGTCCACGAACCCATAGCTTGCGCGCAGGCAGTGGTCGATAAGCATGTCGGCGTCGGTCTTCAGCTTGCGCAGGAATCCACGCACATACGTCGATCGCACTTTGCCGACTTGTGCCAGTTCGGCAAACGCTTTCACCTCAGGAACGCTTTCCTTGTACGCTTCCTGAAACGCTTTGTCCACTTTCGGCAGCTTGGACTTGCCGTAGCTCAGAGGTTTAAGTGCGAGTTCCTTGAAGAACAGCAACTGCTTGTGTGCCGACTTCGTGACCGAGAACACCCAGTTCGAACCACCGAAGATAGACTTGCTGTTGAGGCCCTGCTCTTTCAGCAGCTTGGCGTTGACGCGGCGCACCGATTTGAACTTGTGGAATGCGTTCTTGTATTCGACCTCAGCTTTGTCCAGCGGCCCTTCCTTCTGGAGCAGCAGATTGAGCCACTCCACATCCAGGTGGTCGCCGCGATGCTCCATCATCGACTGCACGTGGATCATGATCCGCATCTGAGTCAGCATCATGCGGATGTAGCTGTCCTTGTAAGGCTTGCCCTCGATGATCTGGCGTTGCGCCCGCGCGATCTGCTTCTCACGGATCAGCCAAGGCAGCTGCACATCAGCAACCGTGTAGCGCAGCATTGGCTTGTCAGACAGCGAGTAGGACGCGATGTTGCCTCGATCCTCTTTGCCGAACTCATTGGTGTCGTAGAAGTCACACCCGTAGGACTGCGCGATCCAGTTCAAGCTGTACGAGGTCTTGTTGCGCCCCTCTATCTTGCGCGTGTTGCGCTGCATGTTCTCGTCGAGCAGATACTCGCCGGCCATCAAGTCCCACAGCGGCCACTTGATGACATGCAGGTTGAGCCACTCGCGTAGCACGGTCATGTCGAACTTGAGGTTCTGACCGAGCAGAAACACATGGGGGTCGTAGTTCAGGTAGTCGATGTCCCGCCCGAAGAACACGCGCAGATCCGAGCGAATCTCCTTCAACTCTGCCTCATTGAACGGAGTGTCCTTGTGGAACACCGGCAGCACGTATCCACGCTTGGCATTGAACGCGAATTGGATCGTGAGGATCTTGTTGACCTTGCGTCCAAGCGATGTGGACTCCAAGTCAACGGCAACGTGGTCTGTCTTCTTGAGAACGTCGTTGAACTTGCGCCACTTGTCGATCGTGTCAATGAGGACGTAATCAGGCTTGAACTCGATCCTGTGCACGAAGCCACGATGCAGCGCGTTGCTGAGACAGCGGGCCAGGAAGCCGGCCAGATTGGCTGTGCCTTGGCGCGTCTCATCCTCGGCGTCATCGTCCTTGGCGTTCTGGTATGCCTGGGACACATCCGGCCCGTGGCACCAGTAGATGCCATCGATCTTGCGCACGCGCCCGCGACCCATGAATTCTTCATAGTCGGACAGGCCCATGAGAAGCTCGGCAGCTTCAGATCCGATCACGAACACATCGGTTGGCTTGGTGGCCTCGATGTAGCGACGGATGCGACCAACCGCTCCAGACTTGGCGATGATGGCTTTCTTGCCGGTCAGATGTCTGTTGCGGAAGTAGTCGAAGTTGATGGCTGCGAGTGAAGGTAGCTTCGTCTCGCCGGAATATTGTTGGGCGTACTTGAGAAGATTGGGCAGGAGAGTCCCCTGGATGTCGGAGAGCAGCTTCTTCGACTTGAGGTCCTGCGTGTCAACGGTCTGGTAGACGATCAGCATTCGCCTCTTGGCGCTGTTCCACGACTGTTGGATCGGTAGATCAACATCGAACGGTTTGGTTTCGTCACCACGGAGTGCCTTTGGTACGGAGTAAGCGTACCGGCGATGTACAAACGAGAGAGTACCCATGTCAGGTGGATTGGGCGGTGATTAGCCGCCCTGAACAGAGTTGTGGATGAGACTCAGGCCGAAGCGGTGCCGGAAGTGGACTGCGCGTTCTCCGACGAATCGGTAGGCTCCGCACCCGCTGCCACGCCGGAGTCCACGGATTCGTCCACCTTGTGCTCCACGGCGGCTGCTGCTGCGTCCATCTTGCCAGCGACGTCTTTCACGCCAGACGCTGCGGCCAGCGTACCGAGTTCGCCAAGGACCTTGGCTTCGGTGGCTGTGCCCTGCGCAACGCGTTGGACCGTCTCGCGTGCGGTGCGCGTCTGCTCGGCGGCAGTCGCGGCTGCTTTCTCGGCCACGGCCTTGACGTCATCGCCGACATGGCTGGCTTCCTCGCCGAACTCGTCCATCTTGGCTTGGACGAGAGGTACCAGCTTCGTCGGCAGCCAGTTGATGTTCGTGGGCTGCATCTGTTGCTGTGCCTGGGTGGCACCGTGCTTGGCGGCAAACATGCCGTAGGCATTCTGCGTCGCGGTGTCCCACACGCCGTCGGCTTGCTTGTGGAGTGCGCCCGCTTCGGCCATGACGCTTTGCAGGGCTTTGGTGAAGGTCATCATGATGTTTCCTCGTGGTGAATGGAGTGCATCGCTGCACCAGCTATTTACAACTTCGGATCAGTAGCCCGACGTCTTGACCAGACCTGCACGCTTCATCGTGCGGTGCAAGAAATCCAGGTCGTCTGCTTCTTCTTCGAGAGCGAGCACGGCATCGAGCTCCTTCCCTTGCAGATCGAGCGCGTACGCCACGGTATCCAGGTGGAGCGAGTCCCACTCCGCTGCGGTCGGATTCTTGAACGCTGCGATCATTTCCGCAATGTCCGAATCCGCTTGGGTGGCTGCTTCAGCCTTCTGCTCCTCCGTCGGGTTGTCCGGTGCCAGATACTTGATGAGAGCCTCACGAACCACAGGAATGCGATTCGGTGATACGAACTTCGGGGCCAGCTTGGCACATTTTTCGGACCACTTCTTGCTGAAGCGAGGCAGTTCCGTTTTGGCGTCCTGTCTCGCTTTGGCTGTCGCGGTCTTCAGCAACTCGATAACGGCAGGGTCATGACGAGACTTGGGGACGCTGTTCTTGTACGACGAGACAGGCCCACCATAGTTGTTCGTCTGGATCATAGTGATGAGGTCAGAGAGCGTCGGTTTGCCAGCCATCACATTCTTCACGGCGTCCTTGAGATAGCCTTCCCCACTACCAGCACCGTTCGAGTGCGTAATGCGGTTCAGCTTTTGCAGCAGTTCCTGGGGTGCTTCGGACGTTGCCACTGGTTTGGGGGCAGGCTTCGCGGGCGCTGTTTTCTTGGTCGGCACTTGCTTGGCATGTGGGCCATACTCCTTGGTGAACTTGTCAAGCAGCTTGCGGTACTTGACTTCCTTCCCAGGCACACGCATCATGGTGTTGTAATACTCTACCATGATAGGGTAGAGCTTCTTATCGTCACCGGCCTCGATGGCCTTTTCCGCACGCGCACGTAATTTCGCCGCGCGCTGTAGCAGTGCAGAGCCATCATCCTTGATGGTCTTGGTGGCCTTTGCATACTTGCTGTTCGGGTGCTCCTTGATGTACTCGCGCTGCTGTTTAGGCGTGAGTTGCTCCCACCAGCTATCGGCTGAGACTTCGATGAGTCTCGCCATAATTCGGTCAAGGGTTTTCATGCTGCGTCCCAGTCAGAGCCGATTGGTTTGAGGTAGTTCGCGCCCCTCCAGACCAGTTCCAGTTGGAACGATCCGTCGTTGCGCGCGTAGATCCGGTGCTGTCCCGACATCACTTCGGTGGTCTGCCACCCCAGGTGTTTGATGCACCAGTCGAACGGGTACTTGGTGGCGATCACGCGGATGTTGGAGACATCGCCTGGGATGATGCCTGGTTTGACGTCGACTCGACACTTGAGCTTGCGGAACTCCGCAGCCAGACTCTCCATGCGGTCGCCACGGATATTGGCCTTCTCGACTGAGCGCAGTCTAGAAATGATGCTACGCAATGGTGTCATGGCTGCCTCAGATCCGGCTCAGAAAGATGAGTGACCGGATACCCTCTTGGACAAGCTCGTCACGAAGATTGGGTTCCCGCATGATGAACAGCTTGGCCTCATCGGTGCGGTCATCCTGGACGACGGCAAAGTCGGCTGGACGCACGCCCGCAGGCACACGCACCATGGCGCCGTCAATCTCTGAAAGACCAATGTGCGCCACGCGTCCAAGCAGTTCGGCCATCGTGATAGAGGTTTGCAGTGACACGCTGATGAGTGTGTCGTTGGTGGTTGACGGACGCCCACCAGTTACTTCGCAGAGCTTTGCCAAGTACCTGGATGGCTTGAACTTCGATGGGAGTGCGGTCTTCATAGTCAGAATGGTGGGCAGGTCTTGGAGAACGTCACGGTGCCATCAGGCTTCTTGATCTGCCAGCCGACGCGCGCGTTGACGTACGTGATGGTGGTGCCATCCGCAAGGACAGCACCTTCCTTTTCCTCAGCAGAGTCGTACTGGTCCTGGGCTTGCGGCGTGGTGCCGTATGCCTTGTTTGCGACCACGCTGTACGCTTTGTTGGCGAGCCAGTTGAACAGACCCATGATGTTCTCCCAGGTACTACTCGGACGTGTAGTGGAACGTGTAGCCGCCGCCCACCGGGTTGTACACAACTTGCAGGATACCTTCCTTGGTGTCCATGTTGTAGTACGACGTGTTGTCGGCAGAATCAAATCCGGCGGTGGTCGCGGCCTTGCCGAACATCGTCAGCACGTGCTTGCTGGTCAGCGCGCCGCGTGAGGTGGGACCGGTCGAGACGCCCGCAAATGCGGACACCACCAGACAACTCACCATACTGTAGCCCCGGACCTTGACGACTTCACCATTGACGGTGAAGCCCTCCTGGTTGAGGTGCTCGTTCAGCTTGGCGAGTGCCGCTTTGGTGGTCGGCAGTTCCGCAGCGGTTTGGCGCAGACGGCGCTTGAAGGATGCGATGACTTTCATGTTGTTCTCCTGGTGGTTACTTGTAGACCTTCATGGGTGCAACGCGAACTCGGTTCGAATCAGCGATGACCTCCCTGCGGTTCTCGATGTCGAACTGCGCCAGCATCTTCTTGATGACACTGACCATATCGTTCTTGTTGCGGAAGAAGGCAGTCAGTTCAGTCTTGACCACCGGGGACCACGTGATGCCGGTCGACTCCACTGCCATGACAGCACTCATGGATGGAGCATTGCTCTTGACATTGAGACACAGATATACCTGAGTCGCGTTGTCGATGAACAGATATGGCTTGATGACTCCGCGCTTGCCAGGCTTCATCTGCTCGCGGAAGAAGTTGGGTCGCGCACTCTTGCCCATCCCTTGCAGGACCTTGAACAGATCCTTGTGCTGCTTCAGCAACTCCAGGTCCTTTTCCAGCAACCCAGCGTACGCATCAGCAATGACGAGCCCGGACTCGTCCACTGCCTTGAGCCAGTTCGCCAGCACGCGGTAATTCTTGATCGGCGTCGAGCGGTATGGCAGACTCGGCGCGAACCCCAGCTTCTTGAGCTTCGGCAGCGCTGCCTCAACGTTGGGATTCGCGGAATCCAACGCAAGAGCCAGGTAGTTGTCGTAGCTCGACACGAACAGTTCGAACCCGCCCTTGGTGCCCTTCGGATCTTTCTCCGCAAGACGCCCACGGCGGTTCTGTACACCACGACCAGAATCGCCTTCTTGATCCTGTTCGTCCGGCTCCTGATCCAACGGGTTGACCCGCTTCGGTGCAGCAACCTTGGGGACGACCACATTCATGATCGCACCGACCATGCGAGCGAACGCTTGGCGGATGTCCTCACCCTTCGCCGTCGAACGCGTGATGACCCAGCAGGCAGTCAGCGGAACTGACGCCCGCGAGCCGTCCGGCGTGATGACACGCAGCGTGCGCGGTTTCTGGTTTTCACCGGAGACCTTGTTGTAGTCCACCGCCGTGCAGTCACCGTACTCGCAGTGAATGCCGAGGCCCTCGGGGCTCCAAGTCGGGTCATCCCAAAACGAGATTCCCTTCTTGTTCTTGTGGTTGGACACGTACTCGATGTACGGCACCAGGCCAAGTTTGTTCGCACCGTAGATTTGCATCTTCGTCGCGTACGGGACGTTCACCAGCAGACCGGAGCCCTTGACGATGTAGCCTTCTTCCAGCGTGTACGGCTCGGAGAAGTTGTTGGGGTCGTTGCGGAAGTCGGTGTACTCCTTCTCCTGCACCTGCTGATACTGCTGATACGCCATGAAGAAGCGGCGGCAACCCGTGTCCTTGTCCTCCCAGTCGTTCAGCGACAGCAGGTTCGCGCGGTTCAATCGGATCGGCGGCGGTTCGTCGATGGTCATGTACGCATTGTTGTCCGACTCGTAGAACTTCACGGTCGAAATCAGCTTGGAGAACATGCGCGAGTTCTTCACCACGTCGATGGTCTTGTTGGCGAACACCCAGTCGTAGAAGATGCCTTGACCGCCGTTTTCATGCTTGCGCGGGTCGTCCTTCGCGGGGCGGTTGATCCGGCTCTCGCCTTGTTCCAGCGTGCCGAAGTTCCACACCGTTTCCAGACGGATGATGCGCGAGCAGAACTGCAGGTTGTGGCCGGTGTTGATCGACTTCTCGCAGCCCACCATGAACTTCATCTTGGGGTTCTGTTCGAACTCGATCATTGCCTGATCCGAATCCGACGCCATGTAGTGAACCGTCATGGCTTTCAGATCGGCGGGGAGCGCATCGTACACAGCCGCCGCACTCTCCACGTACTGCGTCCACACCATCACCTTACCACGAATGCGATCCGTCAGATGCTTGCGCATCAGTTCGATGGTCTTGATGACCTTCGGGGACAGCGCATCCTTGCCGCCAAGATGCTTGCCGAGCGGGTCCGCACCAGGCGCCGTCAGGAACTGCTCCAGACGTGCCAGGTAGAACCCGAGCACGCCGTCGAGCATCGAGTCCAGATCCTCGTCGTCGTCTCCCTGCTCTTCACCTTCCTCTGCATCAGCATCCTTGTCCTTGCCGCCGAGAGCTTTGCGCAGTTCGGGGTCGGTCTTGTACTGCTTGATCAGGTCTTCCTCGGTTTCCTTCAGGATGGTGATGTAGACGATCTTCTGTGCAGGCGTCAGATCCACCGGGTAGAACACGTCCTGACGCTTCGGCAGCAGAGCGGCCCACTCCTTGCGCGAAATGTTGACCACGCAGGCAGTCTCTGCCATGCGGTCACGGATCGCTTTCTGTGCACCTGGGATAGGCGCGCTCTTGGGTCCCGCGACCATGTACTTCTCGGCGAAGTCCGCTTCCGTGCCGAAGGCTTGCGGGTCCATCATGCCGTACACGCCCACCACGTCCACCAGCGAGTCGCTGATGTACGTTCCAGACATCTGGACCTTGTACTTGATGTTGGAAATCAGCCGCGTCACTTCACGGTTGCGGACGCCCAGGCGGTTCTTCAGCACGTGGGCTTCGTCCATGATGCACAGATCCCACGGCACTTGGCGCAGCAGGTCTGTATTGAGCGAAATGCGCACCTCGTCATTGCCGTAGATGAAGTCCACGATCCGCTTCGACTTGCTGGACGGTGCCACGAAGTCGTAGTCGGTGATGAAGATCGTATTGACCGGAGCAGCCTTCACCAACGCCAGCAGCTTGTCGATACCCCAGTTCTTGGAGTCGATGACCGATGACGAAATGTTGACGATGTTCATGCGGCCCTTGAACAGCCAGCCTGCATCGTTGAAGTAGTTGGCGACCAGATTGCCAGGGCACGCGATCAGTGGACGCTTCACCTTACCCTTGCCGATCAGGAATGCGCAGTACAGCAGGGCAAGCAGTGTCTTGCCGCCGCCGGCCGCGACCGACAGGATCAGGTTGTACGGCATGTTCTTCATGTAGTTCCATGCTTTGACCTGATGTGGCATCAGTTCGACGGAACCAGACACGAAGGGGACGTCAGTGACCATAACCTGGTCAACGGGATCAAGTGGAGGATCGATGTACGGGCGACGATCCTCTTGATCCTGCGCTTCCACCTCACCACGCTTGCCTGCATAGTGCACGATGACGGCGAGCACGCCGATCATGTCGAGCGTGTTGGGCACGCTCAGTTCACCGAAGGCACGGTCCGGGTCATCGATGAGACTCTCCAGCACGAGACGGTAATACTCGTGCAGGGCGCGGAAGTAGCCGGACGGTGACGTCGGAGAAATCAGGTTGAGCGTCGCGTCCTCGTTTTCCTTGAGCCACGCATTGAGGGTTGCGTACTGTTCGGCAGTCAGTTCACGACCTGATGCGTCACGACGAGCAGAGACGACACGCTGGATGTCCAGCATGGGGCCTGTGAAGCTCAGTTGCTTCGCTGCAAAGTTTGACTCGTAGCGACGACGACTGTCGGGTGTCGTGTACGGATCGTTGTACTGTTGGCCTGTAGGGAACTTAACACCATGCTTTTCGGCAATGCGGAACACGAAGCTCAGCGAGTTGCGGATAGCGTTGCCGACCGGGACACGCTCTTCCAGGTTGGTGCGCAGATACGGCAGGATGTGGTACGCCGTCGCCGGACGGTACATAGAAATGTCATCAATGCGAACACGTGCGGCGTCGTTGGTGTACGCGATCTTGCCCAGGTTCCAGTCCACGTACATGAGCATGTTCTGCCCACGATTCTTGCGGCGACGCACGGGGATATTGTTCGGACCCACCTCTTGCGTGTACTCGTTGGCCGCAGGGTCCACAGTGTCCTGCGCAGTCCAGTCGCCGTCTTGCTGCTCGCCGCCGACCTCGATGGTGTCTTCGACGATGGACGGATCGGGTGACGTACGCGGAACCCAGGTCAGCATCCCGCTGCGATCCACAGCGATGCCGTACTCGTTGATGTTGGGGATGGTGATCGTGTTCGAGGTTGCGTTGTCCTTCGCAATGGTCGAGACGGCGATTACATGCGGGACGAATTCGGCGTGACTACCGCGACCGAGCGTGAAGATGCCTCCATGAAGCCGACCGAAGAATTCGGCCAGTTGCGACATGCGGATGTTCGCCCCACGCTGCTGGGTGATGAACTCTGCTGCCTTCTCGGGGATGGTCAGTTCGGCAAACATGACCATGCCGCTGGTGCGCGCATCCCAGGCTGCGGTCAGGGCATTGCGGTATACGTCATCGCGGTCGTACACTCGACCGTCCCAGCCTATCCAGCGATTGTCCTCTCCCGTCGTCTTGCGGAAGCGATCCATAGCTGGCGATGAGGTCAGACGGAACCCACGGATGGACTTAACGACAGCATCCGCAACCTCGGGGTCGATGATTTCTTCGGACAAGTCTCCTGGGAAGCCACGCATCAGCCCGTCGATGCGCATGTCCAGCGGGTTGGCAAGATCCCAAAAACCAGGGAGCACGCCTTCAATCTTCTCCTCGATTTGCTGCGGCTCGGTACGGTAGAACTCCATGCCGAACGACGAAAACAAGGTGGGGAAGTTCACCTTCGCGGGCATGAAGATCGAGAACCCGGTGGTGTTGCGACGCACACGGATGAACTTGCGGACTTCGGGGTCGGCCAGCGCGTTGTAGTCGTTGGCGAGACCTTCCTGGGTCATTTCTTGCAGATCCTTGTCTGCACCCAGGCGCTTGAACAGCGTGTTGAAGCCCCAAATGTATCCCCACAGGAAGGCTCCGCCGGAGAACGCGGCTGTGGCCCAGGGTTGGGACTGCATCAGATCGCGGTGAGTCTTGTCCGGCATTACGACGGCGAGTTGTTTCATTTCAGCGGGCCTCGTTGATGGTGAGCCAGTAGTTGTACGTTCCGTCGATCAGCAGTTGCGACGGTGCGAAGCGTTCGATGAGGAAGTCCAGAAGCTCCTTGCGGAAGGCACGGTCGGTCGTGGCTTCGAAGAAGTCCTTCCCGTACAGGTTCGATGCCGTGACCGCGCCCTGCGACGTGTTCATCGTCAGGAAGAATGCGCGGATGTCCGTGATGCGTTTCTCGCGTTCACCCTCATCCAGCGGCGGCTCCTTCAGAGCATTGACCTCGGCTTGAAGCCGCAGATTCTGAGTGAGCAAATCGAAGTAGGTCTGTGTAGCCATGGTCGTCAGAAGTCGTGGTTGTGCATCTTGTGGTGGCAGTTGACGCAGAGTGTGATGCGATTCCACTTTGCGTTCGTGCCTCCTCGCGATAGCGGGGTGATGTGATGATCGTGTCCGGTCGCAAGCGTTACAGGTGCGCTGCACCGTCGACACTTGAAACCGTCACGCTGAAAAATCTCAGCCCGCGTTGCGAATCGCTGGCGTATGGGTTCGCGCTTGTTCCACGTCCGTGTTAGGCGCCCCCGGCTGTGTCGTTTGCCAAACATGTAATCAGACTCCCGATAAAGCGCTTGCACTTGTCCACCGAATCGGTGATGTCGGCCACCATGGCAGAGCAGTCAGGGTTGAAGCTCCAAGGCATGTGTGCTTTGATGGGGACCAATCCGCATCGACGCGTGTTCAGATCAAACCAGAGTTGTTCCCAGGTCTGTGCTTTGACAACCACCATGTCATAGCTCGTCAGGACTTCAGCGCTCGGTTTTTGCTGCTGCACGTTGTAGGCGAATGCGTCAGCACCGTCCTTCATGGCAGCTTGGACGTCAGGGATGAGCCCTAGCAACGTGGTGCGGTATGCATCCAGATTTCCGTTGACGGCCTCCAACTGTGCAGCATTCGACCACATGCAAGCGAGGATCGCACCCTCGCACGCGATGGTGTCTTGCACTTCGTTGATCGTGACTTGGCACCATCCGAGCGACGGCATGCCTGGACACAGACGCACGGTGTACTCGCAGTAGTAGCGCCACACGGAGCGCCGGAACGATTGTGGCTGTCGAGTCTTCGTCACATGGCCGAAGTTGGAGAGCACCTTAACGAGTTCTTTCTGGTTCATGATGCGGTGAAATTAGATGCTATGGAGATAGGCAATCACTCGCGGATCTTGTATTGCGACTTCACCGACCAAAAATCGTTGTTGCGATCCTTCGGTGGGATGTAGTGCAGCGTGAGCTTCTTGAAGACCTCTTCCTCGGTGCGTCCAGCAACGTAGCGTCCGTTCTTCGACAGCGCGTACTGGTTCAGCAGATAGCCCTTCTGCCGCGCATACGTGCGTAGACCGACGTTGAACTGACCACTGCCAGTAGAGTGCAGCAACGCAGCGCCAACAGAGCGCGAAGGCACGTTGACGAACTCCACTTGTGCTTCGGCTCCCGTCGTCGACTTCAGCACGATGGTTGCGATCTTGTCACCCTGGCGTGCCACCTTATGGACGTGCAGTTCTTCCTGCATGGCGGCGATCATTGCAGACAGATCAGCATCGGTGATGATGTAGTCCATGTCGCCAATGTCGGTCGCACCACGACGCCATGACCCTGCAAGTTCGAACGTGTTGCAGTGCGCCTTCAGGATTGGCGTCAGATAGCGGTTGATGATGGTGACTTGCTTGCGCGTGAGCCGATGCCTGGTGTACGCGCCGGATGATTCAAGGACTCGCATGTCATTTACCTCACTTCGGCCAGATGAAACGGTAGCCCGAGGATACTCGTGTAATAGGCTTGCCGTCCACTACAGGTATCGCGCCAGAGAAGTCAGCGTCTACTCGTTCACCGTCGTCACGGAGTAGGAAAATTTCACGGTGCTTCCGTGCCAGCGAGCACCACATCCCTACAGACATGGTGCCTAAGTTGTCGGTCGATGCAAGCCCGCGATCCGTGAAATCATGAGCGATGTTGTACATCCAGGTAGCGATGCCGCGTCCGCGCAGTTTGGAGTCTACCCATACGGCGTCAGACGTCAGATCCGCGTACTTGCGAATCGCTTTGTTGTACAGGTCTTCGTTCTCCGTTTTGGACCCGTTGTTCATGTGGACCAGATACAAGGATGTTTTGTACAGCCTCAAAAAAGCGGCGCCGGTGAGCTTGGACAAGTCCAGAGCAAACAGCGAGTAAGACAAGTTGATCTGATTCAGGTATGCGCCATAGTTACCACGAATGCTTGAATGAATGCCGCCCGTCTTGGACTTCAAGAGCGATTCTACCTGCTCGATAATGGACTCGGTTGCATAAGCGTCGGTCATGTTCGACCCACGTTTGATACTCATCGATGTTTGAATGTCTTGCGACGCTAGCACGCGCATATCAGTTCCCCTGGACAGCCTTCTTGATCTGCTCGGTACACAACTCGTACATGGACTGCATGTACGCAGCGGTATTTCGCAATTCGCTGTCAATGTTGGCGACCACCGTAGGGCTCACCCCAGGCTTCAACTTGTCACTGAGGAACCCCTTGAGGATCACGTTCTGTTGAACGATGTGCTGGAGCAGTGCCTTGATGAACGGAACAAGGCTCTCTTGCAGCAAACGATCGGCAAGCATGGCGCGATCATTGGTCGCGGCCAGATCCTGCGATAGCTCGCGTGCGCTCTGAATCAGTGCGTTCAGCGCGTATGCCTGAGACTCGCGCTTGAACTTGCGGTACTCCCGTTCTGCAATGGGGATGATCGAAACGACAGCCGAGTACGCGGTGCGTTGGAAGGCAAGGATTGAGCCATCCACATCACCAGCATTTACAGCATCGATGATCTTGGACTTCTGCAACCCGAAGGTAGTAGCCGACTTGCGGACTTCACCGCGCAGCTTCTCTGCTTTGTCGAGCGTGCCCTTTGCGGGCTTGCGCTTGCGCTCGACCTTGACGGGTGCCGGTAGTTGTGGTGCTGATACGAGTTTTGGACGACGAGTGGACGGGGCCAGGGACGGCTGACGGTTGCCGCCTGTGTAGCGGTTGACTTTGAATTCAGCCATCGTCAGCCTCCAAACGGCGTTTGACGTAGAGGGGTGCGGCAGATTTCCGTACTGCCAGGCTCGGTGTAGCCGACGGTATAGAGGCAGCCGTTCTGCAACATGCGCTTGAGCGTGCCCGGTACAGCGATCAGTTCCTCTTGGATGAGGTGATCGCGTAGGGAGCGACCATCGGCGCAGGGCTTCTCAATTTCCTCCACAGGCAGCCGATAGATGAGCGCATTGACGTTCACCATCCAGTTGGGTGTGGGAACTCGACCTGCAAAGATGACGTTGTACTGCGATGGATCAGCAGCGCCGCCGGTGGACTTGAGATAACGACCCACTGCACCGATCGAGAACGCATAGCTCTCCGGGAAGTCCCCATTGAGGAACTTGTCCAGGTCTGTCCATGTCGTCACTTCGGACTTGTCGAGCGCAAGCGCACGGTAGCCGTACACAGGGAATGCCTGACCCAGCTTGCTAAGCTCTTGCACCGCCATCAGCCGTTGTGCTTGCTGCTGCGGTTCCGATCCGTTGATAGGTGCAGCGATCCAGACTCTCAGCCAGTCGGCAAACTGGTCCGGTGTCGCGTGCGCTGATAGTGCGGGGTAGGTCTTCATGAGCTTCATGATAGAGATTCGAAACGCAGACCACCAAAACGGAGCTTGGTGCCTTTGAGGATACTTGACGGTGGTTCTTTCCACTTGGCGTCTTCAACCAGACTCATGTGAGGTCTGTACTCGGGGTACGTGCTCTTGATGCCGAACACCGAACGCAGGTGCGCGTGTAGCTCCTGCAAATCGGGGCTGTCCAGCAGGAGCACGCGCCACAGCTTGTCGTTCTTGCCGTCCCAGGTCACCACGTCTCCGGCCACCGCGTCGTAGTGCAGATCACACCCGCTGATCGGGAACAGGTGCGATAGCTCGTGCGGATCGACTTGCGATGTCGGATCATAGTTGACGGTCACATGCCACTGGATCGGTGCCAGCCCCACGCCTTTGACGTAGAGAGGCATCAGCGTGTCGATGCTCTGCTGATCCGGTATCACGGAGATATAAAGCCCCGACCCCTGCTCGTAGTATGCTTTTTCGAGTGGCATGATCGCCTCACTTGAACCAGAAAATCGTGACGTTGAATCCCTTGAGGGTTGTCTCTCGCGGGTGCATCTGCACGGAAATGGGACCACGCTTGACTTGCTGAACCTCATGGACCATCTTCGCATCCCATCCGGCATCGAACAGTGGGCGCACCGCGCGGTTCCACTGTGACTGGTTGACCAGCATCAGTGCCCGGCACGAGGTCCAGTCACGAGTGTCAGTGGGTTCGCTCATCGGGACGCCGATACGCATGAAGTGATCGCGTGCCGTTTCGAAGTCGGCAGCAGCACGCTTTGATGCCTCGATGCGGATGATCGTGGGATGCGCTGGGTACTTGCTAGGCTCCAGCGTGATGGTGCGGTCCATCACATCCTTGCACACGAATCCAGCCCCATGCGTGAACGTCTTCGGACGCACCTTGAGATTGGAAAAGTAGTGACGGATGGTCGGCAGGAGGGCATCCGGCGAGCCCTTGAAGCATCCATCCCACGTCGTTTCATCGGCCTGGTCCCAATCCCAATCGGGTTTGGCCGGAGTCAAGCCCATCTTCTTGAGATTGAACATGAGGTTCTCCTAGCAGTGTGCTCCGTATCTATGCAGAGTTTGGTTTCTCGGTGCCTTTCGGCTTCTCGGGTTGTTCCTCGGGTTGTCGATGCACACGCTCCAGCTTCACACCGATACGCTTGCGCAAGGCAGATCGGTCGCTTGGACTGTGTGCGGACTTGGCAGCAGAGCGAAACTCCGTCACCAGATCATCTGCGACACTCTTGTCCAGACCGAACTCAGACTGGAGCCGCTTCGATACCTGCTTGTTCAGGAAACGCGAGCACAGCAGCAACATGACGTCGCTGGCTGTGACGTGGCGTGGGCGTGAACTGAGTACGCGCATGTCAGCCTCCAGCAGCGTTCCATGAACCAATCACGGTGACTGGAATGGTCTTCCCTTTGCCGAGAAACACGATGCAAGGCTTCGTGTGCCGTAGCGTCTTGGACAGTTCCTTCATGGAGGACAGAATCGCAGGCTTGCGCGACACTGCTGCTTTGGCCGACACGCCTGCTTTGGTCAGCAGCATCGCTCGATTCGTCTTCACCCAGTCGGCAACATCCGCGAGTGCAAGACCGTTGGCAAGGAGGACATCCGACGGCAAGGCAGCTTCCAGCAGCGTGGTGATCGTGCTGCGCCCACGATTGTCAGAGCCGGTCAACGCGGACACGGCGTCTGGCAACCAGGTTGTCAACGGCCCTAGTGGTGACTTCCACTGGAGCGTCGTATTCTTGGTCAGTTCCTTCTTGTCACGAAAGGCCGTGTACATGCGATCCATTGCTTCCGGTGCGGTAAACGCACGCAGACCGACCAGCGTGTGCACCAGCGACATGACATCTTGCGACGGCGCACTCAATTCGATGCCTGGGAGCATCGGGATCTTGTGGTGCGACTGTAGCGACCCGTCGAACCATGCAGGCAAGTGTTTGGTGATGACGGTCAGGAACTCATCTGTGGCTTGTGGCGTCATCGTCTCCACGTAGCCTTTCAGTTGCTTGGCTGTGATGAGTTTTTTCATTGCTCGAAGTCCATCAGTTGCTCCATGCGATGCAAGGCTGCGAAGAAGCCGATCGACATGAAGATGCCATGCGTCGAGTGGTGCACTGTGAGCGGTCGGCATTCTTTGTCCAACAGGCTCACGTACTTGCGCACCACCAGGAACGAAGTCAGTGGAATGTCCTTCGCGTTTGAAGGCACCAGCAACGTGAACGCGGAACGAGGATCAGCGAACTGTCGGCCAAGATCCTTTGCCCATGAGTGGGTGACGTTGCAACTGCGCGTGTCGAGCCCAGGCAGACGGCGCGGAAGCCGCTCACGAAAGTAATCGGTAGCCAGCTTCGCCGTCTCGTCTTTTGCCTTGCGTTCCTGCGGTGATATGGCTGCAATGACTTTCATGATGTACCTTCAAAAGCGTGGGATCGACGGCCAGCTAGCACCCCAGGCATAACCAACAGCGTTGATGAATGAGATTACCTCCTGCGCTTCCAGCAGCGATTCCCCAAAGTGCTCCATCTGTTGTGGCGACACCGAGTTTGTACTGCGTTTGTCTGAAGCAACCGCACTCTCAAGAGCGGATACTACAGATGACAGGTCGATCGATACCTTTGGACCATCCAAGTTGAAGACGATCTGGTAGCGCTGCTGACCGATGGCACCATGCACAGTAAGAGTTGCAGGTGACGCCGATACAGTCATCCCGTCCTTCAGCAGACGAGTGATACGCGTCTTGATCTTGTCCGATTCGACGGCTGCTGTCTCATTCGACACTTTGGACGTGACGATTTTCATGGTGAGTCCTTAACGAATACCGCGTTGCAGATTCATGAACAGGTCTGAAATCTTCTTCATGTCCGACGATGACTCCATCATTCTTCGGGCACCGACGTTCAGATTCTTGCTCTCTTGTCTCAGTTCGCCTGCGATCTTTGCTGTCGACCCTCGGAATTCTTCATCGAGAGAGGCCAGACATTCACGAATTGCATCCAGCAGACCGTGTAGGGTTACTTGGATCGATCCAGGATCGATGTGCAGGGCGCCGTCAATCAGACTGAATTCGATGTCTGACCGCATGTTGCCTGAATTGAAGTAGATGATGAATGAGTTCGTCTTCTCGCGCACATTTGTGACCTCGATGTTGGACTTGTCGAATTGCTCTTTCACAAAAGCAATCGCACCTTTCATGTCGGTCTTCGCTGTGACGGCTAGCCGTTGTTGCGCTGTTTCGATTTTCATTGCAGTCTTTTGGAAAAAGGATGCGGAGCCGCGAAGCCCCGCACCGAATCCGGCTTGCGCCGGCTGGAGACTCAACCCGCACTACAGAGTTGATCGAAATGGCAACCCCACACGGAGTTGCCTGCATCATGCACTTTGACAAACCCCAACTGTTCCATGTGCTCGGACTCTAGGTGATCTGCACAGAGTTTCCGGGCACTGAATCTGGATACACGCTTGGATCCGTTGGTGTAAAAATAGCCAGGTTTCGTGTCTCGCAGGTGCTCGAACCCAAGTTGACGATACACGTCTCCGGCGCTGTAACGAGCGTCGGCGTAGGACAGCACACTGGCAGGCTTATGCTCGTTGACGAAATGAGATAGCAACTTGGATGCACCACCTACAACTACGTGACCCAAGCGTGTGCTGATCCGGTAAATCTCCCACTCGTAGTTCTTGTCAAAACGCGATTTGCAGAACACCATGAGCATCAATAGCTTGCCATCCTTTTTCAGGCCGTAGCCAATAGCCGATGCCAACACGCCGGCACCTTGAAGATGGGTAGCATCCAGAAACTTTCGTATCACCGATGCGTCGATCTGGTGCACTTCTGTCTGTCTAGCGAACACGCGTTTGCTGCGACCCAAGCGTGCAGCGATCATGGATCTCACTATCTTTGGTTTCGTGAAAATCTCAGAGTCCCAAAACTGCAACAGCCTGATTCCGCGGTCAGCCGCTAATCTAGCTTTGACCTGGTGGATGCCACGCTCGACGTACTTGTCTGAGTGCCACCAGAGTCCGTGGACTTCAATCCCTAGACGTTTCTCCGGAATGAATGAATCAATCTCAAGGCCCTCCAATTGAGAGCGGTCGTTCGTCTTGTACATGCACTGCATGCCATCCAGCATGTCATTCACGAGTTGATGTGGTCGCGTGATTACTCGGCGACAACGAGGACATCCCTGCTGCTGGTGGACGACCTCTTTAGCACAGGACTTGGTGAACTCACCGTGCACAGGACAAGTCAATGTAACGGGCTCATGCATACCTCGGTAGACTATGTTGTCGTACACGAGCGCGTCGCCATGAATGGCCTTGATCGTCTCAATGAACTCATTCTGCGTCAGTCGGTTACCATCCTTCTGGCGCTCAATGCTACACTGCTTGCACCCAGCAGGTGACTTGAGAAATGCTGCTACGGTACTGTGCATAACACCATGATGCGGACACTTGAACGTGACCGCGCTGTCTGCTGTTCTAATATCGACGCGCTTCAGCTTGATGTCAGAACGCTTTTGTTTGGCGTGCACCTTGAAGCGTTCCCAGGTCCATGGAGAACGCCCGCTGCAATGTGGGCAACCAGATCCACGCGCCAGATTTTGTATAGTAGGCTCAAACACGCCATTGCACGTGCGACACTGTACCTTTAACCCATCCTCGGTTGGAACCGAAGACAGTTTGGACAGCAGCCTCCAGCGTTTTAACTTTGGGTACTCAGCAACGTACTCTGCCAACGTCTTTCGCCGATCAGGTCTCTTATTCCTGCAAGCACCGCATCCTTGCTTGCGATGCACTACATTGCAAGGCTTGATGTCAGACACAACATCGCAGTCTTTGCATCTGTGTGGTTGCTTGGTAGACATTCCACGATACTTGCCTACCAACGTGAAGCATGAACCAATTGCACGCAGTCTGGATTGATACTGCTTAGTCGTTAACGCTGTTGCTTGCATCGTTACCTCTGACAAGGTAATTGGGTGGGCTATCTGTGTGTCAGCACAGCAGGGTAGCTAACCTTTTCGCCCGAAACTCAGATCACGCAGCCGCCATCTGGTCGATCGTCTTCCAGACTTTGGAGACATACTCCGGCGATGCCTTGTAAATCTTGGCGTAGTAGTCCTTCAGGGTCTGGATGTTGATCGCGGCAGGCGCCGCAACTTCCTTGGACGGGAAGCGGTTCGGGAACGACACGGCGGCGACCACCAGACTGGCAGGGACGAGCACCGACGAGAAGGCTTCGTTCTGGTCCGGCACTTCGTCGTACACCGTGGTGGGTTCGTCCGGGTTGTTCTGTTCCGGCATCTGCACCACCTCGAGCGCGTCGTCGCCGTCAGCGGTCTGCGCGTCAGCGAACGCGACGAAACCATGGCGCACTTGTTCGGTACGCGGCGACACGAAGGCCACGGCGTCGCCCAGCCCGATGCTGTTGGCGAGTTGCACCAGACGCGGAGCACGCGGCACCGATGCCTGGACCGACGACAGCACCGACGACAGATCATCGGGAGCCTGGCGGCACAGCAGACGGGTGCCGTCGCCGGCGGTGCGGATTTCCCACAGCGAGTCGTCGGCGGCGTCCATCAGCATGTTCTTCGCCATGACGCGCATCTTGGCGACTTCGGCCTTGTCGTAGGGCTTCACTTCGCGGTTGGCGCGCACGAAGCCGACCATGGCAGGCAGACCGTGGCTGCTGATCGAGCGGAAGGAACGCAGCACCGGGAATGCAGCGCCGTTCAGAGCGGACGCGATGGCTTGGCGGGTGTCGTACAGGTTGACGTCCTGCGCACCGGCGACGGTGAGAACCACGCGGGCCAGGGTCTTGGTGATAGGCTTGTAGTCCGTCAGCGCGACGGCGGTTCGGTTGATGCCGCGCGATTGCAGACCCGCGACAACGCGGTCGATGTTGAGGTTCGACATGATTTGATCCTTGTCCTTGAGATTGAAGGGTGGAATGCTATTCAGCTAGTAACGCGAAAGCCAGTTCGGCTTACCTGTCAGGATTTGACGGGATTCTTGATGGTCTGGAAATCTCCAGACTTGAGGTATTCAGCGAAGTCCTTCACGATGGCATCGGCCAGCTTGTCGGCGGCGTCTGCGGACGCCAGCACCACAGCAGCGAACACGACGGCCTTAGCGATAGAAGTGAACATGACATCCGAGACATAGTGATGCGCAATCTCGGGGAGCAGATGGGCCAGGTGGCTCGTCGCCGGATGGCTCAGCAGCAGCGGGCCTCCCACCGTGATGATCTTCAGCGCCAGACCACGGATCGCATGCTTCTGGTGGTGGGACAGGTCATGACCCTTCGACATCGCATGCGCCGCGTGGGCAAAGTGTTTCCACTCGTCCACGAATTCTTCCTTGATGTTCTTCACGAACCCAACGGCCTTGTCACGAAACAGCTTGGCTGCGGTACGTCGTGTCGGCGAGTTGGGCTTTGCTTCAGCACTCTTGGCGAACTTGATGAAGTCCTTCACAGCAGCCGCTGGTTTGGTGAGCACCTTACCGGCGAACTTGCTGTTCGGGTGCTCGCCGAGGTACTCCTTTTGCTGCTCGGACGTCATGTCGCGCCACCAGTCAGGCAGCCCTACTTCAGCGAGGATGACTTTCATCATGTGTCCCTTGGCACGTATGCGTTGGCTGCGCTTGGCACTTGGCGATCTGCTCCTGTGCCTTCAGCAGGATCGGTTCGATGTCGGATTTGATGCTGGCTGCACGCTGCGCGTCGATACGTTCCGCTTCAGTCTTGGTTGGCTCTGTCAGGTCACTGCTTGCATGCAGCAGCGCCATGGTGTCGTCGAGCCGACATTCGTTAGGCTGAGTAACCGCGTACGTCAGATTGTTTTCGATGTCGTCTCGCTGGCTAAGCGTCAACGCATCGTGCGCCGGGCCATTCAACGCCGCGATCTGTGCCTTGAGCGCTACGCACTCTTGATGAACCAGGTCAGCGGCATGCACGTTCATCGGCCACACGAACATGCATGCGAGTACGTAGAGCTTTCTCATCACAGTCTCCCGAATATGTTGCGGAGTGCCTTCATCTGAGAGCGACGATCCGACTTCGCTTGCAGATGGTTGCGGATTTGCTCGCGTGAACGTGCGGAGTCGTTGCGGATCTTCTCCGCATCCTCAGGCGGTCCGTTCCACTCGTACAGACTGTCGGCTGGCACACGCCAGAATCTGTTGGAGTAGACCGAATTGCGTTCGATGAAGGCCCATGTGCGACCGTCCTTTGCACTCGGGCACACCAGGATACCTTCGACGTACTTGTCGTTGATCCGCGCGATAGCCGGCTTGCCATCCTGTGGGGACCACATGTGCCGGTACTTGTGCTGTTCTTCATCTGCCTTCTGCCGCTGCGCTTCGCGCTCTGCGATCTTCTGGCGATATGCTTCCTTTTCATCCGTGTCCATGAACTCGTCACGGTTGATGGTCATGAAGCTGTTCGGGGACAGCCCACACTTGCGCATCCATGCAGACCACAGGGGGCCGTGACCTCCTGGTCCACTATCGCGTGTCTGATTGATGTCCGTCACCGCTTGGTGGCACATCTCGTGGACGAAGGTCTCGACGAACGTAGCGAGCGGCCCCTTGAATGTCGTCGGCTGGATCGACAGCGTTCGCGTACCGGCACTCCAGGTACCGAGAGTGTGCTTGCGCTCCGCACCGACGGTACGCATCAGACGCATGTGTGCAGGTTTCAGCCGACCACCAAACACCTGGTGGTTGAAGTACGTCCAGGCTTCACGCATCAGGAGAAGCTGCTTGGATGATGCAGGTGGACGACGACAGTCCAGGTACAGCTTTGCGAGCTTCGGAGGCAGATGCGGCTTGCCGTCGTCGGGTTGCGTTTCCTGCTTGGCAGCTGGCTTCTCGTCGAGAGCGTCCGCATCAACCGTGAAAACGATCTCGCCTGTGTCAGCAGCGTGGTCCAGAATCACATGGCAAGTGGTATCCGTGTTCTTCTGCACAAGAGACACCTGCTTGTGTCCGTGCGTATTCTTGTCGTACACCAGTTCGCTGCTCGTGGCTTGCGCCAGCCCCTTGAACCAGCCGCTCAGCTTTGGCGAATGGAGGTTGTTGCTCGCATCGATGTGTTGCACCGAACTGTCGCTGGTGAACTTGTAGGTCTTCAGCTTCGGGTCGAACTTGATCGGCTTGCACGGCAACCCGGAGCGCACCACCGCGTTTCGCAGTTTGGTGAGCATCGCAGGCACCGGCGGTTGCGATGCTAGAACGCGAATCAGTGGTCTTCCGATGAGGACGCGCATGATTAAAGTTTCCCAGTGATCGTTACATCTCTAGAGGCATCGAAAACGACAAGAGTGGTTGACGTCTTGTCAGGTCGATCTTCCATGAATTCAGGGTCATTGTCCAGCATGTATGCGGCACCAAACCCCCGCTTGATGAACAGATCAATGAACTCCGGTGTTTCCTCGTACACCCCGCTGGCGTAATGAAACATCGGCCAAGAGAACTTCTCGTCAGGCCAAATTTCTTTCGCCATTGCCAATGTCTGCTCAACGCTAGCAATTTTGGGGCCGTGGTACTTGCACTCAAGTATGGTGGCTTTCGTGGTTACACTCCACAGGCTCTTCGACCATAGAAGGGATTCCCGCACCGTGAGGGCAAACCAGGTTGGGCCGCGATTACCGGCGAACTTGGTCATTCTCTTGTTGAGCGTCGCGTGAAAGATTATCTCCGGTATCTTTCCTGAAGGTCCAACGTCTATCTCTACCGGATTGACCGAGGACAGGAAGACTATCGCACCTGCATCGGATCCTGTGTCTAGCAGAACTCGGCAGCTTACTCGTGTAGATTTCTGCACGAGCACGACTTGTCGGTGCTTACCAACACCCTTCGTGGACGTCAGTTCGCTGTCCGTTGCCTTGGCAAGTCCAGTGAACCAGCCACGCAGTTTAGGAGACTGGATGTTGTTGCTAGGATCGATGTACTGAACCGACTTGTCGCTGGTGAACTTGTATGCGTCCAGGTGCGGATCGAACGTGATCGGATTGCACGGCAACCCGGACCGGATCACTGCCTCACGCAGCTTGGTGAGCATGCGAGGCACTGGTGGCCGCGACGCCAGAACACGAATTGTGGGTCTTCCAATGAGGGTACGCATGATTGTCAGTTCACAGTTGCGTTCTGTCTAGGTGCTAGGACACGATCCACGTGCACCAGGACTAGCGGGTCTTTGAAGTACAGAACGATTTCTTCGTACTCGTAGTGAGGCTTGAACGACTGAACACGTGCAATCGAGGACACCATATGGTCACGCCATGCAGACGTCGCTCCGTAGGCATCGCTGATTCTTTGAATGTCCTGCGCCACATCGTCCAGAAAACCGTTGATCGCAGTGAAGGTCGCCATGTAAGTTTGTAGCGTCTACCTTCACACTCACGATGACACGCGACTTGTCTATGGACCCATGCTGGTACACGTTGGCGAACTTCTCTGCCTTGCTTTGCTTGTCAGTGAAGGACAGGACGGGGCGATTTCCAATGCGCAGTCTCGCGTCCTGCCCCTCCTTCGCATTACCGGCCATTCCGTTCTTACCGATCAGCAAACAGGCACGATAAGCTCGCTTGGGAACTGGTGTAGGGTACACGCGCCCAATGGCAGAAATGCCTTTCACAAACCGCTCGGTGAACTCAGCGTTCCAGATTTGCTGGCTTCTCAGGCTGATACTCAGCGCCCCGTCCAGCCAAAGCACCACGTCTGCAATGAAGCCAGGCACACGTGTTGCGTCGATGTGGCCGAACACTCGATGTAGTCGATCTTGTGCTGATATGGATGACAGGACGCGCATGACTACCAGCCCATGTAAGGCAGCAGACCGAGCGGTGCTGCATCTGCCACTAATAGTGTTTAACGAACACGAGAGTGCCTGCGTCAAAGACACGAGCCCATCCGTGGCGGTGCATGTTTTCTGTCTCCGTTAAATTAGGGGAGAACGACTTATCTAGCAACTTTGGTAGCTTGTGTTTCTGAGTCTGATAGCGAGAAAGCACAGCCTTCCCACGATGCCAGAAGTACGATGGCGGTGACTGACGCAACAAGGTAAACCCAAGTTGTGTGTACACGTTGCCATCCGAGTACATGAGGCTGGCAAAGGACAACAGAGTTTTTGGACTGTACTGACGTTCAAACCAGGTAAGCAGTCTTGACGCCCCACCAACTACCGTGTGCCCACGAATTGAGCAAAACCGCAACAACTCCCAGTCGAAGCCTTTTGAAACAAAGGGCTTGCCAAAGGAGGCCAAGCACATGAGCTTGTCTACATCGTACAGACCAACGTGCACCGTGCCTTTACGCGCCCCTTGGATGTGATTGTCATTCAAGAACCGCTGTGCCTCTTGACTTTCGACTGCGCGTACGTCAAGCTGGCGCGCGAACATGCGCGTCGTCATGCCCAGTTTGGACTTCAACATACTGATGACGATCTTACCTTTGGTCTGTATCTCGAAATCCCAAAACTGGAGCAGTTGAATACCGGCATCCGCACACAGTATGCGCTTCTCGACATGCCTTCGTCGATCTTCGCTGTGCCAGTATACGCCGTTGACTTCTATACCTAGACGATACTCGGGAAGGTAGACGTCAATCTCCAGCTTGCGGTCAGGAATTACGCGAGCGTTCTCTTGTACCTCGATGCCGTGTTTACGCAGCCACGTGACGACCATACGGTGCGGCTTGCTGAACTTGCCGGTGGAGCATCGCGGACACCCCTGACCGGAAAGATGATTCTTGGCGATCTGATGAAAGACCCCGTGTGTTGGGCAGGTTATTTCAATCTTACCAGTTGCGCCGGTGAAAGACTTCTCGCTATAGGCGTATTTGTTCTTGTGTATTTCGATAGCCAACCGTAAGAAGTCAGTGAACTTCTGTGTCCTATACTCTCGGAGCAACTCGCTCTTACAACCTGGACACCCTGGACCGTAAATGTGATCGTGAGGCGTCTGCTTGAATACTCCGTGCACGCGACATTTGATCCGCATCTTGGTGCGTGTGTCAACGTACGACTTGCGGCTATACATAAACCTAGCACCATGCACAGAGATAGCACGTCGCTTAAACTCATCGAATGGAACCAGTGCGCCACCTCTACGAGAGGCGACAGCGCACTTCGGACAGCCTCGACCGGAAAGATGCTTGGTAGGAGACTGCATGAACTCGCCGTGCTCCGAGCAAAGGATAGCTAGCTTACTCTGTGATGTGACGTACTCTGCCTTGGAGTAGTCGTATCTCTTGCCGTGTACCTTACAGGCTCTGGTGACAAAATCCTTGGCAGCTTTGCTACGTCGTTCTTCTGTAGACGCGTTTGTTCGTTCACGGCCGCAATCAGGACACCCATGTCCACGTGCATGGTGAATGCACCGCTGACTGAAGTACCCGTGCGTTTTGCACCTGATCTTATGCGCGACTGATCCTTTGATTTGTACCTTTGAGTAGTCGTATCGGCTACCGTGGGCTGCCACACTAGCGTCAACGAACTCCACAACTGAAGGTGCTCGTTTGATGTTCCATGTGGAGCATCCCCAAAATGGACAACCTACACCCAGAAGATGCTGCTTAGGATTAACTTGAAAGGCACCATGCTTCTTGCAAATGACAGTCACTGGCACTGCTTGACTGACATATGCGACTCGCGTGTAGTCATATGTGCATTGATGCTTCTCTTTTGCTCGGCGAACGAACTCTTTCTGATCCAGTGCGCGCATGACTTTCTCCTATACGCGCTATTTACACCGTTGTCACCAACCCATGTAAGGCAGCAGACCAAGGGATCCGAACAATCCGTAATACGATCCGCGCAACGGGCTTGCTGCGTGAATCGTGATACCGATGGCGCCCACACCGTTTGCCTGCACGGCTGTGCTGCTTCCATCGCCTGAGATATTGCCGCGTTTCGCCAGCGCCATCTTGAAGTTGTGGACCTGGTCAGCAGCTTGCTGCTCCAAGTTCTGCGCCATCGTGTCCCAATACTGGGTGCGGTCGATGTCGAGTTGGACTTCCTGGCCCGAGTAGTTGAATGCTTTCATGCCCTCAGCCAGATACTGCGCACGACACGCAGCAGCCGACGAGTACATCACCCAAAACCACCTGAACGCGCCGCGCGCATTCGTCATGGTGAAATTAGTGGGTGTCGCTTGAGCGTTGAATTGATCGCGCCCAACGCGTAGATATTCCATCACATCAGCCGTGCGGAATGTGGTGCCAGGTTGGATACCGCCATCCGTGTACGCACGGTTGATGAAGCTCTGCACCTCACGCACCACATCCAGGATCGACGTGTTCACCATGAACAGGCGACTCGTCTCGTACAGCACGTTGTTGTCCGAGTCGGGGTACGTCCAGATGACGGTGTACGGCTCCAGGTTGACGATGACGCGCGGATCGGCTTTCGGAGCGGGGAACGTGGCAGTGTAGCAGTAGCCGGTTTGCGTCGGCACACCTTCAGAGATAGTCGACGACTTGGCAACCGTGATGTTGTTGATCTGAAGTTGGCAAGTGATGTTGGTCGCACTGACCTTGTTCGGCAGAATGAGTTTGATGTTGACCTCATTCGGCGTAATCATTTCCACTTGGTCGACGCCACCGTACTGTGGGGCGACCGGCGGCAGCACAGTGAACTGATCGAACACATGCACGGGCTGCGCGCCTTCCAGATACAACGTGTATCGGATCTGGTAGCGCGACCCGTTGCCGTTTGCGATCAGGTTGGACGGCAACGCAATGTCGGAGTCGGCAGCGACCTGAACTTCGTTCGGATTCGTCTGCGAGATTTCAGAGTCGATGCGACCGCAGTCGCCGCTGTTCCATACGAACCCTTCCAGGTCCAGCAGTTCCCACGCCGCACGAGAGTTGATCAGGCTCGTTGCCGAGTCCAGCGTAACGGTGAACCGCGTCTGCACGTTAGCACCGGCGACGCTTTGACCGATGGATTGGAGGATCGCCATGGCTTAGCCTTTGTGTACGAGGGTTTCGATCTGCTGGATGACTTCAGGTGACGCATGCAGCACGGTAGACAGCCACTCGCGCTGCTCAGCGTTCAAGCCACCTGGCTCTTTCGGCACCACCAGATGCATGTTGATCTGCGACGGCCCGACGGTTTCCCACCGGATGCCGCCTTGACCGATCACGTTCTGGATGCGCCGCGCCAGCATGTTACCGTGCTCATCAGGGATGATCCCTTTCTTGAACAGGATGCCGAGCACACGACGCGAACGATCCAGGCTCACAGAGAGAATGCCGTGGTCCTTCATCATCAACGGCGTGAACCGCACGTTGCCTGGAATCGGGGCAGCCACTGCGTCCTGGAAGTTGTCATCCGCCAGCAGCTTGGCTGCAACGTCGAGCATCGTTGGCGCATCAAACACTTGAGTGCCGAGCGGGTATGCACCAGGCACGTAGAACTGGTGGACCGTGTTCAGGAACAATTCCATGCGGTTGCCGCGCTGGAGACCTGAAAGGATGACGTAGAACTGCGGGTACGTGTACCCTTGCGCTTCGTTCGTCAGGTCGATGAACTCCACGTAGTAGGAGAACAGAGTGCCGCTCTCCTGTTGCGTGACGGCGTGGTAGTCGAAGATGCCTCGGAAGCAACCATCGAGCCCTGCACGCAGGGAGCGCATCAATTCGGCACACAGTTGCGAGAAGAACTGCGGGCGCACCTTCTTCGACATGGACCCCAGTTGCTTCATCAGCGACTGGATGCTCGTCTCCACCTTCATCTGCAACGCGTGCAATTCGTCTCGCACACCGAGAGCTTCACGGTGGAACGAGTTGTCGAGCAACGCATCCAAGGTACGCAGCGTCTCCAGTTGTGTCTGCAACGTCTGGAGTAGATCGACCGGCACCTTGATCGGTTGCGTGATGTGCGGCACTTGTGTACCGTAGCGCTTCGGCAACGACGGCGGAACGAGTGCTGCCTGCTCTGTCTCCCGCACCGTTGCCAGTAGCGTAGGACGGATGCCGTTGATATACGCGCGCACCTCACCGATGGAACGAAAGTTGAACTCGGCAACGCGGTCTGGATTACACCCACTCTGCAACAGCGGCTGGATGTAGGTGAACAGCTTGGTCTTTGCGATTTTCATGGATCACCTGAACGGTGTTTGGCCGCCAGCCGAGTAGGGCTCGACAGGAGCGATGCCAGGAACAGTGCGATAGGTGGGCACCGTTTGGTTGGCCCAGTGGTACGTGCGCAGCTTCATGTGAGGCAGCATGTTGTAGATTTCGTAGCGCTGCAAAACACGCAAGGAAGCACCCCACCCATTGACGTGCTTCTCACGGTCGAACGCCGTGTTGACATCAGTCACCTTCCAGCTACGGTTGAACACATCCTCCACGATGATGTCGTAGAGCGCAACTGACGGGACGCTAGGTGCGATCATCACTTGCACATCGTTGATCTGGTCGACGACATCCAGGTTCTCAGTGAACTCCAGCTTGCCCCACTCGACGAAGATAGGAGGCATCGCAATGTCCCACATCACTTCCAGATGGGTGAACCGCGTCTCGGGGTCCTTGAACTTGAACTTGACCAGCATGTCAAGACCGAGATTAGTTCGCCATGCCTTGGCAAACGGCGTTCCGTTCACCGTGATGTCACAGCCGGTCAACTGCTCTCGGTTGTTCCAAATGCGCAGCGCGATGAGGTTGCGTGCGGAACGCGGTGGCTTGATGACGATGGATGGTGTGCCTGCAAGTTCGAATGAGAATGGACGGCTGGTTTCGTCACCAACGACGCCTTCCCACGCAGACTGCGCGTCGTACACTTGACGCAGCATGTTGCGCGGATCGTAGCCGCCGACGAATCCTGTGTTCATGCAGACGCCGCAGGACTTCGGAGCTTCGTTGAACAGGTTCTCACTCGCCGGCGTCTCGAAGAAGTCCTCCGAGTCCTCTGCATCGACCTCGGTTGTGGCAGGATCGTCGAGTTGCGTTGCCGTGCGCTGAATCGCACCGATGGTGGCAGGCTGTGGCGGCGGCTGATAGTTCGGATCGTTCGGTTTCGTGCCGTACCTGTTAATGGAGAACGCCGTTCCCTGCGTCACCGAATCGATGAACTCCTGCGTGCCGAAGCCATCGGGCTCCGCAGCGCTCACTGCACCTGGATTGTTCATCACTCCGGTGGACGACGACTGACGGCGACCGTACGCACAGGTACAGCGGATACCGGACAGCTTGCGCGCGTAGTAGAGCACAGGCCGTGCGTTCACACTCAGCGCGTTCTCGTACTGTTTGGTGGCAGCGACGAGCGTTTGATCGATGGCACTGCGCGCAATGTTGGGCGACCCTTCGTTGCGCGGAGGCCGGTTGTGCATGAAGCGATCAACAACTGGCATCATCGGCTCCCGTGAAAAATTTATGATCGAGCGATCAATTTTGATGCATACAAATTAGCAGCGGGACCACCAATATGAAATCCACTCGCGTGCTTGCGTGCGACCCAGGCAAGACCAACTTCGGGTTCTCTGTACTAGCTGTCGACAAGCGCAAGATCGAGATTGTGCGCACCGGAATACTGCCGCCTGAACTCCTGGTGCGCGAACTCAATCAGCAAACGCTGAGCGATACGATCCTCACGTTCCAGCGTGCGTTCACGAAGCTGCTGAAGGCAAGCAAAGCGGACATCGTGGTTGCCGAACGCTACATGATCCAGCGACGAGGCACTACCGGCGAGACGGTCAACATGATGCTCGGCGTCATGGCTGCTACTGCAGGCAAAGAGATTCCGATGCAAATCTTCATGGCTGCGACATGGAAAGCGCGGCTCAAGAAGGTGCTCGGTGTCAAGAATCTGGACGTGCTGTACAAGCAAGTGCGCACGCGCGATGGAAAAACATTCGTGCCTGACCATACCATCGACGCAACGATGCAGGGGTTGTTTTTCTGCGAGCGCGAACTGGGGTTGAAGATCGAACGCATGTGTCGTGCGAAGACCTTCACATCCGCGTTGTCATTGAAGTACAAGGGGGAGTGGCCGAAGAAACCTGCAGCGGTGTAAATAGAGAGCAGGAGGATTGACACCATGGGATTCAAATGCGTGCTGACGGAAATCACGCTCAAAGCAGCGTGCCCCGTAACCACCTGCATGTACCATTCAGCGGTCAACAAGTCGGGTTGCTGTGCAGGCACAGCCGAAGACATGAGTTTGGAGGAAATCGCAATCCACAAAGGGCTCGGCGAAAAGATCACGAAGGTCTTTCGTCGGCGCAAGAGCGCTGTGGCGCGGATTCAGAACGTGTTGCTACTGCACCAGTTCATGGCGTGGTGCAAGACGAAGCGTGTGCCGTACAAGGTCAAGCGCAAGCAGTTCGTCGCAGCAGTGCGAGAAGCTGGTGAGACCTCTCCGGTCATGCAGATCGCGGCACTGAACTGGAGCTATCAAAAGCTCCTGAAGGTGCTGCATCCACCGTATTGGGATGAGTTCTACGTGACGCATCCCGCTGTTGAACGTCCGGCGTTACCGGACATCCTCGAACTACGCCCCAAGGCGTGGGACATTCTTCAAACATCCATCCAGGAAAACAATCATGCCACGCAAGCAAGGTCAACTCACAGTCATGTCGCTCACGGAAGCGCAACGATCAGCACCGGGGGACGCACTGTGGGTGCTCAACAACACGGTCTACAACGACCTGCTGGAGAACAACCCCAAGCCGGGAGACAAGTCGAACGTCATCTTCTCGATGCGAAGCAACAACGGAGAGGTGCACACCGTCCCCGTGTTCGTGTCGTGGGTGCCAACGTGTCTGTCGGAAATCGTACCGAAGGACACGCTGCTGCGCAGCCAGAACTTCATGCGAGCAGTGAACCTGGGCAAGCTCGTCATCATCGATGAGCAGAGCGCGCAGAAGATTCTGTCGATCCCCGGTGCCTTGCAGGAGCAAGAGCGCGTGCGTCGACTCGACATCAACTCGGCAACGGGTGATGCACTCGGCGCGATCGGAGAGACAGCGGACACGGCAGTGAAGGTGGAGGGTACCGAGGTGGCTGCGCAGGAACCGACGGTGAACCCGACGGTCATCAGCTATCTGGAGTTGATGGAAACCGGCACCGGCATGGAAGCGCTGAACTCGCTGCGCAGCCTCGGCAAGCTCAGCAATGAGGAACTGAGCATGGTCATCAGCAAGGCGAAGAGCCTGGGTGAGGACTATCGCCCTGTGGTGGAGTACGCGCGTGGGCGGCTCGGCACCAAGAAGGCGGAGTGACTATTTCCGCAGCTTGACGCTACGGCTCGTCAAGTAACGTAAGTCAAAAGCAGGCACTCCGAAGCTCTGAGCGGCGAGTTCGATTGCGACTCCACGCCCAACGGCTGAGAGTGCCTGTTTTAGTTTGTACCCCTCGTCTGACTCGATCCACTCGATCAGCTTGAGGCTACTCTTGGGTGCGAGTTTACGCAGCGGAGCTACGTCGCCACCCAGCGCAGTCAGAAATGCAGCATCGAACTTTGCCTGCATGACTGCATCCGTTGTCTTGTACTTGATGTTCAAGAACGGAGTCAGCACCGAGTTGTCAGCGTTCTGCTTGAGGACCTTGCGAATGATGTTGCCAGGGGCACGGTACATCACTTGCGGTGTGGTCTTCGCCAACGCTGTTGCCAACGTCGATGCTTCGACAGGACCTTCCTTATCCAGTATCTCCATCGAATAGCCGCGCAACCGGATTGCGGATTCCAGGATCAGCACACGCGCGGTTGCCAGACGTTGCAGGTTACGGCTGGCAGTCTTGACGCCGAGCAAAACGGCGAGCGGTGACCCCTTCAGCTTTGGCACCTCTTCATGGTAGACGTTGAACTGCTCAGACAGCAGGAACTTCAGGTCATCAACGTCCGTTCGGACCAACCCGTAGCAGCACTTCATTTTGACCCCATATACTGGTAAATGGCATTTCCGGAGGTAAAGACTCTGCGATAGCCCGCACTCTCCAGATTAGCGCGCTCCGTTTTGTTTGGGTCCCACGTGGGTAGCCATCTAGAAAGCCGTCGCTTCTGCGCTTTATACCTGGATATAACTTCGGTACCCTTCACCCAAAAATAAGCGGGGTCTGTCACACCTACCCATTTGAAGCCTAACTGCGTGTAAACATGGCCTGTGCCATGGTCTAAATCAGCGTAGCTGACGACACTACTTTTGGGGTGATCGCGTTTGAACGCGTTAAACAGTCTTGAAGCGCCTCCAACAACCACAGTGTTAAGGGCACTCCCGAGGCGCAGTAGTTCGAAGTCAAAGCCATCCGCGAATCGAGAGCGTCCAAAACTCATGACCTCTACTAGAGCACCATCATGGAACAACCCATAGCTAATAGAGGCTGACACAAATCCTTGTAGATGCGAGGCCCGTAGAAACTCGGCGGTGTCTGAGTTCTCTAGTCTGCGTACTTCTGTAGCCCTAGCTGCAATGCGGTTAGCAAGACCAAGCCGAACGAGCAGCATTGACTTAACTATAGCCTGCTGCGTGCGCCATTGATGTTCCCACACATGAAAGAGAGCGATCCCAGCCGCCGCTGCGTCTCTTGACTTTTGTTGGTGATACAAGCGCCCCTTATGCGCAGCGTCATGCCAATACAGTCCATTGAATTCTATACCTAGACCATGGTCAGGTAGGAAGATGTCTATCTCTTTGCCATTCAGTATCTTGCGGTTTGTGGTGATTACGCGCACATGCAACGATCGAAGCCAGACTGCAAGGGAGTTTTCTCCAGAACTGGTAGACGCGTGGCAGTAAGGGCAGCCAGATGCATACGACAAATGGTTTCTAGGCCATTGGTAGAATACTCGACCACATGAGGTGCATTTCATTTTCATGTTGGTCTGCGTCCCACGATACTTGCCGTATACATAGCGGTCGCCATGGATAGCTGTTGCCTCTTGTACAAAGGTCTTTTTCGGCTTCGTCAACCGTCCGTATCTGCACACGTATGATGGACAGCCTCTACCGCTTAGCAAATCACCGCCGGTGCTTTTGAACTGCGAACCACAAGATTTGCACCTCAGGAGCAGTTGTGTTCGTTGATTTAGATACTGGGTTGACAGTAACTCAAATTTATCTGGATGCCTAGCTTCCAGCTTGTGCAAGAAGGTGGCAAGCCGATTTGCATTTGACTTGTTAGGCGCGTATGCAGTCTGACAGCTACACCCCGATCCTTGTAGATGGTTATGCGCGGTTTGCTGAAAGACATGACCACAACTTTTGCATCGTATAGCTACCTTTTTGGTCGAACCAACATACTCGGTTTTGGAATAGTCGTAGATGCTACCGTGTACTGACATCGCACGAGCTACGAACTCCTTTGTAGTTATGGGTTTACCTGCCATGAATAGCCCCCTTAACCAAGTTCGACACACCTCCTGATTTGATGACCGTCCAAGCGTTAGCATCGCGCGGCATGTCTTCCAAGTTCGGAGTAACGACGATGACAGAAGGAACAATCTTTGCCAATTGAGGCAGAAGGACGTCACGAAAGATGTCTCGTGAGGGTGTATCCATGTTCGCTGTAGGCTCATCCAGGATCAGCAGATTCATGCGCCGCGACGATGGGATCATCGGCAGCAGTGCTAGCAGGAACACCACGGCGAACAACCGGCTCTCCGCGCCTGAGAAGTAGCGGATGTCAGAGGACTTGCCGTTGCGTCGGTTCACGATCACGTCGAACTGATTGGGTGCAACGGTCAGGCTGAACTGATACCCTTCCTCAAACACGTGCTTGGCGAAGACGTTCAGGTTCTTCTCCAGTCTCCGCGCAAGCGCAGCCAGGATCATGGTCTTGATGCCATCGCCCTTGGCTGAATACGCGCCTTGCAGTAGCTCGTACACTGGCAAGTCGTCCAGTCCTTCGCTGAGTTCGGCCAGCTTGCGCTTCTCTGCGTTGTACTGCCTACGGTCCTGCTTGAACGTCTGTTGCAGTGACTTCAGCTTCGGTAGCGACGTCATGATTTCGCGGATGCGTGCGTTGACTGTCTCCAGCTTGGACTTCGCCGTCTTGAGAGACATGTCAGGCTTGCCATCGGTCTTCATGCCCTTCAGGATGCGGCCAAGCTCGCGCCGCCGTTGGTACGCTGCGATTGCCTTCTTGGCTGCTTGCAGATCACCCTTCGGCTCTTTCGGCTCCGGGCCGAGACTCTCGCTCAGCAATGCGCTCAGTCGCAGGTACTTGTCCACGTCCTTGAACGGGTAGCCCTCGATTGCTTTGACGTAGCTCTGATACTTCTCCCACCGCATCATTGCCTTGCGATGGTCCTTGTACGCCGAGTACGCTTCGGCTTCATTTACCCGCTTCGATGCACGCTTGTATGCGCGCTCCACATCCTCGATTTCACGATCGAGTGCCTTGAGGACGCCATTCTTGTCGTGGTCCTTCAACGGACGCAAGCACGTCGGGCATGAACCATCCAACTTGGACACGTGCTTGCGGATGTTGGTGAGGCGGTCAAGTTGCGACTCCAGCTTGGACTCCTGCTTGCGCAGTGCTGGCAGCGAGTCGATCAGTTCGTCGTCGCCCTCGACTTCAGGCATCGACTTCGGCTTGTCGCACTGTAGCGAACGCGCACGATCCCTGATCGCCACCGCTTTCTCGTACTGCCGAGCATGCCGCTTGGTCACCTTCAACTTGGAAAGTTCATCGCGGCGCTGGCTCATTTCCTCCTTGCGCTCTGTCCAGGCATCGTGCTTGGCGCGCCACTTCTGGTGGGATTGGACACAGGACTCGGCCTCGTCCTTCTCCATGGATGGTTCCGGGCAGTCGTCAAGCTGCTGCTTGGCTTTCCGGTAGACATTGTAGGCAGAGTGCTGCTGGAGAACAGTCTGCAAGTCGGTGGTCTGCTGCTGTAGATCGGAGAGCTCCGAGGTCAGCGAGTCGATCTTCGCGTCGTTGGTCTTGGGGTAGTCTCGCAGCCGTTGTAGCAGGTCATCGACGCCGGTCCTGACGATGGCTGCGGCTGCGGAGCGCTCGCGCAGTGAGTTGATCTGCTGCGTGATCCACTTGCGTGTGACGTCGATGTCATCAAGCCTGAACAGCTTGGTGATGAATGCAGCGCGGTCTGCTGCTGAGCCTAGAAGAAAACTGGCGTATCGTCGACCATCGACATACACGGTAGAGAAGAATTCCTCCTCGGTAAGAGGCATCAGCTTGCGGATACTCTCCCGAGCTACGCGCGAGTGCAGATCCTTGCCATCCTTGGTGAGAGTGACTTTGCTGCCCACCTTGGAGTAAACGTACGTGGACTTACCACGCTTGAGCGTGACACTGACGCCGGACCCTTTGCCGTACATCTTGCGCTGCACGGCCTTGGCGCTTTTCATCCCGATGGAATGCGTGTCCAGCAGCGCTGAAGGCAGCGCACCCATGAGGACGGACTTGCCGGATGCGTTGGACGCTTGATCCGACGGGCGGTTGCGGTTGCGCCCGAGAACGAACGTCACGCCGGGCTGAACTTTCCATTCAGCCTGCTTGAACATCACATAGTTCTCGACGCTCCAACTCAGCACTGCTGTGGTGTATGCCATTTGAAGATTGCGTGCAAGGCATCGTACAGATCGTTGGGACCACCGTCGTTTTGGATATGGTGCGTCACGTATGGGAGCAGCGTGTCCGGGTTGTTCTGCGTTGGGTAGGGTGGAGGTGGCGGTGTACCACGGTGCATACGGATGCACATGAACTCGATCGCGTTCTGCTTCATGTACTCGGCGACCTCGATCGAGCGGCAGTCGGACAGGATGAAAGTGTCGTTCGGCTTGACATCGCGCAGCATGCGGTCCAGCCAGAATGTCGGGACCTGTAGACGGATGCTCTCGCCAACGTAGTCCATCACCTGGCGTGGTGTTTGCCAGTTCAACTCGGGCGTTGGTACGTCCTTCATGGCGTCGTTGAACATCAAGTCGGTAGAGACGTTGAAGGCACCAATGATGAACTCGCGCAGAGGGATACCGAGGGCAAAGACCTTGCCAACACCACACCTGGCAAGAATGTTGGCTGCGGTGGACTTTCCGGTGCGGTGGTAGCCGCAAAACAGGATGGCTTTCATGTCAGGTACGCCAGCATCAAGCTGAGATCGGATGTGGGGACGGTGTGCAGTTCATTGCGCAGTTGCACGATGACCTTCTGCACTTCCAGCAGCTTGGCGATGGTGACATCAGGTGCCAGCTTCTTGACGTTGGCTGCGAATGTCTTGTTTGCCGGAGCATGCCAGAAGTTCCGGCTCGGCTCGGCACCCACCTTCAAGCCGATGACGTACTGGTTGAACCACATGCACTGGTTCAGGAACTGCACCGTCTCCGAGACCTGGAACAACGTCTTGGCAGCAGCCCCACGCTTGCCGAGATACAGGGCGATCAGCAGCTTGGTCGCCATCAAGGCTTGTGACACATCGGTCGCCACGAAGATGGTCTTCAGCACCAGCTTCAGATCGGCCTTGGGGTCCGCAGCGATGGTGTTGTGTGCACTCTGGAGCAGATTCACCGCATCGCGTACGTGACCACCGCTGGCTACGGACGCTGCCTCAAACACTTCGGCTGGCATCTTGATCTTGCGCGCCGTGGCGATGGCTTTGAGCCGCTCGACGATTTCATCCTTGTCAGGCAACGTCAGCACGATCTTGGTGCCGCGCGTCAGCATTGCTTCCGGCAGCTTTTGCGGATCGGTCGTGCACAGGCAGTACAGGGTGTGCGCCGGTGGGTCTTCGGTCGGGATCAACAGCGACTGCAATGCCTGCGGCGTCATCCCTTGAATCTCATCGATGATGATGATGCGATGCTTGAACTTGGGGTTGTACCGTGCCTTGGCCGCGAGTCCACGCGCATCGTCGATGCCGCGAGCGTCCGCAGCGTTCAACTCCAGGATGTCGGGGTGCTTGTCACCAGCCAGACAGGACGCGCACTTGCCGCACGCCGTCCCTTTCTCGCAGTTCAGGTACATCGCCATCATGCGGGCCAGCGTCGTCTTGCCAGTGCCCGAGGGTCCGACGAACATCAACGTTGCGGGGATGTCGCCTGTCTTCAGCATCCCCTTCAACTGCGCGACTGCATGCTGCTGCCCAGCAACATCGCTGAATCGGCGCGGCCTGTGCAGCAAACTCCATGTCTTGGTTGTCATGCCTTTCTTCCTCCGAGGATTTCCTTAGCGCGGGCGATCTGCTGCTTGGATGCACCGTGCTGCTTCAGATACTTCGGCAGGTAGTCCGTGTGGTCGAACTCCAACGTGGATGCTTCCAACTCGAACTCTGCCTGCTGCAAGGACTGCAATTCTTCCTCGCTCGCGTACTGAAGGGTATTTACAATGTTCGGGTACTTGGTTGCCAGGTCATTGGGGATGCGCACGCCGTCCGCGACGAACAGTTTCTGTCTGACATTGTGCGCGGCTACAAGCGTCTTGAAGTCCGAGGTCTTCTCAATCTGTACGTTGCGCAATTCGAACGGCGGCTGGAACTGGACCCACTTGTACTGGAATCGAGACCTCGAGACACGAGCCACCCCATACCCCTTTGGCAATCTCTCGCCAAAGCTTTTTTGGTAGAGAGTGCCTGGGTAGTAGTGGTTGCGTACTTTCTGTGCGGTGTGCAGATGTCCCTGGACGATGGGTATCTTGAAGGCGTAGTCATCGCCCTTGAGCTTACGACCCGTATCACCGACCGCACCATTGACCTCGTAGTGTGCAAGAGCAAAGTGGGCGTCAGGATCAGGCTCTTTGTGAGGGTGAGGGAGGACACATACGTCGACATCATCGATCCTCAGCGTGGTGGGCTTGTCGAAGAAGCGGATCGTCTTGAACATCTTCCCTGCCTGCATTTCGAAGAACACTTGCAGGGAGTGGGAGCCGACTTCCGCGTAGTCGTGGTTGCCCAAGTACACGTACAGGTGAGCTACACCGTCGAACTCCCGAAAGAGCCGAAGCAACTGCACTTGGGCGTCTTCCGAGAGTCGAATCGCATTGCCAGTGCTGTCACGTATGCCTTCACTGAGGTCACCGAGCAGAAAGAAGTGGTTGCGCCCGTACTTCATCTGCGTGCGAATGACGCGAGCGACTGCTCCGATCTGCATGGCGTTCGCTTCAGGCCAGTATTTGGTCAGGGCGTCGCAGTGCAGATCCCCAATGAAGACGAATTCCGTTGACACATCAAGCCTCTTCTTTCTGGCGCGTCTTGAGGGTTTCGAAGTACATCTTCAGACCATCACCCTCGCGCAGTTGATGGAAGCAACGCAGGCGAAGTTGCGGGTCTTTCGCCAGCTTGAGTTGCTTGAGGACACGCTTGAGGGATTCACCTCGCAGCAGGATGAGGGCCTTGAACTGATCCCACGTCGCCACGAACTTGTAGCTGCCGAGCGTGACCCTCATTTTCTTCATGTTGCCCGCAAGCTGGCCGGTGTTCTTCAGGTACTGGAACGTGTCCCACACCGGGCAGAAACCGTGGGCCGTCCCAGTGCTGTCGTCCACCCACACTCGTTGCCATGCTTCCAGATACGGGGTCGAGACCTTGTTCTTGATGGTCTTCATGTGGATGTACCGATACGTGTCGTACGCACCGGCGTACAGCACCGAAGCCTCCTTCTCGATAGGACCCTTCCCGTGCGGAACAGAGCGCGCAGTCTGACGGACACGAACAGATGAGGCGAACTTGATCGTGTCGCCAGCGGGCTCGTAGGACGGATCGCCCATGTTGAAGCCAGGCCGCTGACGCAACTGGTTCACGCCGATCAGCGTAACGTTCTTCGGGCGCAGCTTGGGGAAGATTTTCGGCACGTTCTCCGACATGGCACGTGCGATTGCTGCCATGCCTCGACCGGCATCATCGTCGTCCAGCGCTTCCGGGAACATGGCCGGATACGAGTCCAGGTAGAAGATGGCTTGCGGCAGACCGTTCTGAGCTTCGATGAACAGCCGCTGGTGCTTGGTGTACATCGACTTGGAGTACGAGTTGCCTGCCATCGCACGGCCACGCTTGTCGGCGTCCCACGCGTACCACCAGCGGTTCTCCAGGAACACCTTGTCCGGTAGCTTGCGCAGCAGGGACGCCACCGGGTTGAAGAATTCCTCGGCAGTGGTCGGGTTGTAGTAGCGGACGCGTGGCTTCTTGATGACGTTGCCCTCGTGATCCTTGAGCCCGTACAGGTCCGTCACGTCCTTCATCTTGCGGGACGCGAACTCCAGGATGCCGTTGTAGTAGTCGCCTACAGCGCTCCCCTCGTAGTCCTCATCCAGTTGGATCGCAACGCCGGTGTCCGCTGCGCTCATCTTGATGTGAGCGAGCCCCGTACTCTTTGCAGAGCCTTCGCCGCCGAAGAACGTGTACCAGCGACCACCGATCAGACCGCCACTGAGCATGAGGTCGGTGCCGAGCATGTTGCTGGAGAACGTCGAGCCCTTGCGTGCTTCGGGTGACATCGCACCCTGCGTGACACGTGCCTTCTTCTCCAGATCGTCGAGCAGTTCCTCGTAGTTCGGCGTGAACACGGATGCCGGGTCACTGACTGCCTTCGCACGAGCGCGCTTCTTCTCAGCCGCACTCGGTTCCTTCACTGCTGATTTGCGAGTTGCCATAGCAAAAGCGGCCTTAAGTGGCCGCCCTGGGTCAGATGGTTGATGGATTACTTGCGACGCTTGGATGCGGGCTTGGCCTTGGGCTTCGACTTGCGAGCGGGCTTCTCGTCCTCCTCCTCGTCTTCGTCTTCGTCTTCGTCCTCATCCTCGTCTTCGTCGAGGTCCAGATCGTCTTCCTCGTCTTCGTCCTTGGGCTTCTTGGACTTCGACTTCGACTTGGACTTGCTGCGGGCCGGAGGCTCA
>JAEHJW020008420.1_pt1 | contig 68421 bp, 80 predicted proteins | sample 9271431 | NCBI WGS metagenome assembly JAEHJW02 | reverse complement strand
ATGCTGGCGACTGGTTCGGTGTTCATGTCGCACTGGAGGAAGCCCGTGGCGAAGATTGACCGAAAGAAATTCATTGAGCTTTACCCGCTCAAGACCACCGCGCAGCTTGCCAAAATGTTCAAGGTGTCTCCCGCCGCGATCAGGAAGACGGCTGCGCGGCTTGGGGTAAAGAAAAGCGACGTGGATAAGAGGGTCAAGAAGGAGGTCAGCAAGAGGGTATTCTTGTCCGCGAATCAAATGTTCAAAGACGGACTGAACCTCTATCGGGAGAACGCGACGGTCGTTGCGGACACGAAGACGATTGTGGAGGGTTTGAAGCACGAGATCGAAAAGGAGGGGGCAATGACCCCCTATCATCGGTCGGAAATGCTCAAGGTTCTGACGGCTCAGGGGTTCGCCCTCGACCGTATGACCAACTTTCTGAAAGTGTTCTACGACCGCTCTGAGGCGATGGTGTTCTTCGAATCCCTGAGAGAAGTGTACGACGACATTCCGCTGCCGGTGCAGCGGCGATTCGTCGAAGAACTGCGAAAACGAAAAATCCAAATCGAGAGCTTACATGCTTTTAGACTACTTTTCCAGACGGACGGAAGAGAACGAGGCGAGGGAGGCGGAGAGCCGGATGGCCAGCAGCCCCACGGTGCTGACGGAGAGAAAGGCGACCGAGTTCTGGAGACGAAAGGACTTCTGGAAAGACAGAAACCCACTCACGATTGACGAGTTCGTTGAGGGGATGCTGAGGATGTATCCCAGTCCCGCGCAGCGGGAGGTTCTGCATGTGCTGGCCGGTGAAGACCCGTACGACTGGGATACGAGATACCAGCAGTTCGCCATCGCTATCGGTCAGGGAGGCGGGAAGAACACCTACATTATCGCGCCGTTTCTGGGCTATCTGACGTACAAGATCGCCAACATGACCGACCCGTGGAAGTACTTCGAGCGATTCTTCCGAACGCCCCTCGACCGACAGAAGAAGTTCGAAATGTCGAATAGTTCAATGGTCACAGAGCGGCAGGCAAAGAACGTTCACTTCGCAAAGATGAAGGGACTGATTCAGAAGTGCCGGACGCGGGACGGTCAGAACTGGTTCGAGAAGTATGCGGGGATGGACTTGCGGGCAGGGTTCGGAGACATCAAGACGAAGGAGATTGAGATTCCCACGCAGCAGAACTGCGGCTCGATCTTTCTCCACTCGTTCGACTCAACGCCGAGCGCCCCAGAGGGACTGGAATTGATCTGCGGCATCATTGACGAACCAAGCCGCGCACAGACGCAAACGAGCTATGGCGATGCAGAGCGGTTGTGGAAGGTGATCGTGGGAAACCTGAATACTCGCTATATGAACGGCGTTGGCAAGGCGATTGCCTTCTCCTATCTGAACAACAGCGAGTGGGACTTTATGAACACCCTACTGGTGCAGGCCGAAGAAGAGCGCAAGCACACCGACCGACCAGTGATCTATGCGGTCAACAGATCAACGTTCGAAATGAATCCGAACGTCACGCGCCAAGACCCCTCGATTGTCGCTGCCTACCGAAACGACCCCACCGATGCACGAGCGCGATATGAGGGAATCAAGGGTTCCGCGAAGGAGGGATTCTACCAGCCGCACCCAGAGTCTATCCGCGAGGCGTTCTACGAGGGCGAGTCACCTGTCCTGTATCAGTACAAGCTCACCGAGCGCGTCGTGGAAAACCCGTCAACGCATCAGCGCGAGGTCAGGAGGTATGTCGGAATTGACATCACGCAGATCGTGGGCGACAACCGCATCCGTGGGTTTGCCATTGACCCCGCAGAGAGCTACGACAGCTTTGTGCTCAAGGGCGGTTACATCGAGACAATGGACGAAATGAAGGACGAACTCTTCATCGAGAACCGCCGTGAGCTTATCGTCGTGAACAAGCGCCCCGTGATTGACATTGTGATCATCTGGCAGCCCCGTTTTGGCGTGACGGTGGACTACCTCGACGTTGGCGACGTTCTGGGTGTTCTACTCGACAAGTTCCCGAATACGAAGTTCGTCAACTCCGACAAATACAACTCCGTTAAGCTCTCGCAGGAGATCATCGCACGAGGCGTATTCAGTCAGACATACGGATTCGGGAACGCGCAGCAGCTTCGACTCTACAAGCGTGCCCGCTGGATGATCTGGAGCCACGTCCCGCGAATCCTCAAGGCGACCGACCATGAATTGACCCGAAAGGGAATCACCAAGACGGTCGGCGAGTGGAACATCATCGAGCACGAGCGGCTAATCAAGATCAACGACAACAAGATTGACCACCCAGCGGACGGCAGCAAGGACATGGCCGACGTTGACGCGATTCTGATCAACGACCTTGCAAACATCGAAGCAAAGGGGACGGTGATGGCGGACGGATTCAGCGAAATGAACGACGCGAAGCTTCTGGCGCTGGGCGAGAAGTACATGATAGCGCGGCAGGAGCTACGAAACGCGAACGTGCTGGAGAGGGAGCACCTTCCGTTGATTGCGAAGAAGCTCCAGCTTTCCATCGAAGACGCGGAGAAGGTCAAGGAGTACGTCGAATCCATATTCCCAGATATGACCACATGGAGAGAGGAAATCCAATGAGCATCGCGTTCGACTTTGATGGCGTGGTTCATCGCTACCGCAAGGGATGGGCAGATGGAACCATCTATGATCAGCCGGTCGAGGGGGCGCTGGAGGGGCTTGTGTCGCTTCTGGCGAAGGGAGAGAGCGTATTCATTCTCTCAACGAGAGACCCGCAGCAAATCAAGCGATGGTTTGAGGGTGTCGCCCATTTCCCATATCCAGTCGAAGAGATTCCGGTGGATGTGAAGTTCTGGAACAAGCCGAAGGTTCTGGGCGTGACGAACAGGAAGCTTCCGGCCACGCACTATGTTGACGACCGAGCGGTACGATTCACGAACTGGCGAGACATTCTGAACTACTTCTGAGGGCACAATGAGCAATTCCAATGTTCCAGCCGCTTCAACGGTGCATCGCAGGGGGCGGGAAATTCTTGAGGCGCTGATGATCGCACAGGCGCACAACACGCCGCTCAAAATGGCCGAGCTTGCGGAGATTTGCAGCACAAGCTCACGAGTCGTTCGCGCAGCGATCAGCCAGCTTCGGACGGAAGGGTATCCAATCGCGTCGGGCGACTTCGGCTATACGCTGACCGACGACGAGTTTCTGGTGGAAGATACCGTCAAGACCCTGAAAAGCAAAATCGGCGCGATGCAGCAGGCGGCCTCAGCGCTGGAAGAGTGGCTGCGAGACAGACGTAAGGGCGGGCAGATCGCAATGCGGCTCAACGGTGGGGCGACGGCATGACACCCGCCGAAGAGCGATTCGTCCATGATGTGATTGTTCTGGTCAACGACTGGGTGAAGGCGTTCGAGGAAGAGGGGAAACCCTGCCCGAAGGAGAGCGCCAAGAACCAATATACGAAGGCGTGCTGGTTGCTGGGAATCTACCAGCAGCGCCGAAAGGATGGATGGCCAGAAGCGCAGAAGTATGTGGAGACATTAGCCAGTATTGTCGAAACACTCAGAGAGGAATTCCTATGAGCGCGATTGCAGAATTGAAGCGCAAGCTTTCCAGCGGGACGACGATGGAGCTTACGGTTCATCCGATCTCCGAGAAGTTCGCCCTCACGCAGCCGCCCCATCCGGTCAAGATTCTGGGCGTTGATCTGGCCGGAAACCTCCGATACCTCGAAACCGGCCACGCCGCGCCCCATATCGTGCCCATCGAGAAGGGCTGGGTGCAGGTCTGCAAGGGCGGTTTCGATACGCTAATCAAGGTCAACGGCCAGCCCACCCCCTATCAGTCATTCCGGTTTATTCCAAAGGCATGAAGATTTCACTTGACAAAATGTGAAACAATATGCTATATTGTGCGTAGGAAAAGATGAGAACAGAAAGGACGCACAATGGAAGGAATGACGAAACAGAAGAGCAGCGAGACCCCGATGTTCACGGTGCTCACCCCTGAGAACACCGCGACGGTGACTCTCAACAACCCGATCAACGGACACAGCGAAACGGTCACGACGCTGAATACCCCGTCCGCGATCACCTACGCGATCATCGCTTTCGGAATCCGGCAGCGGATTCCCTACAAGCTGGTCGAATACAGCGTGATCTACCCGACCGAGAAAGCCAACTGACGAAAGGAGCGACCATGCTGAAATTCAGAGCCACAAAGAAAGAAATGCTGATGATCGCAAAGATCGCTGACCGCGCCGAGAAGCTGGGAATCGGCTACGACCGAATGACGATGGTGATGGATGTGGAGGTTTGCCACTCCAACGGATCGCCCCTCGACATACCGGCGTTGCTCGAAGCTTCTGATGCGGACTTCGCGCATGACATCAACGGAATCCGCCGACACATCAATCGGGAAACGGGAAAGCTGGAGGGGTGTTTCTTCCCGCGCTGCGGTCTGGTGGAAGTGGACGATGAACAGAACGAACTCACAAACGGAAAGGAACGGAAGGTATGAAGAAACAGGTCGAAGTGATGGATGCGCCGAGCGTCAACATGAAAGACCCGATGCTGGGAGTCCTGCGGAAGAAACTCGATCAGCGGATTGCCAGCGGCCAGACGCAGAACAAGGGGGTGCTCGACAAGATCGAGAAGGAAGGCAAGATGCTCGACGACATCATTGCGCCTCTGGGGACGGATGGCGTGGTGAGTTTCAAGGGCAACGGCAAGACCAATCTGATCTTGCGGAACGGGGAGGAAGAGACGGTGTTCGATCTGCACCCGAACGCGGTGGTGCAGGCCGGTGAACGGCTCGGAGTCCCGCCGACGTATCTGCGTGATCTGGCGTTCGGCAAAGAGCACTGGCAGAAAGACCTCGCTGCGAGAATCCTGAATGATCACACGGAGCACACCAACCGCCAGCGGGTTCTTCTGCGGGCGGTCGGGAATCAGGTGCGCGGAGTCCTGAGCGATCAGTACCGCCGACTGTCCACGCCGGACATTTCGGCAAGCTTCCTGACGGCGGTTCGGGAGGCGGGTGGGCTGGTGATGGATGCGTGGGCGGACGATACGCGCATGGCCATCGAGGTTGTGCAGCCGAGCATCCTGCCGGTTCCGACCGAGAAGAACGGAACGGTGTACATGGCGCTCGGAGCGCGGCTGAGTTCCAGCGACTTCGGAGACGGAGCGCTCGATCTGCGGGCGTTCTGGTTGCAGGCGATCTGCCTGAATGGAGCGGTTGCCGAGAGTCTGATGCGGCAGGTTCACTTGGGCGGTCGGATTCCCGACGATGTGCGCCTGAGTGAGCGGACGTTCCGACTGGACACCAAGACGCAGGCCAGCGCGGTTCGGGACATCGTGACGCAGGTGTTCTCGAAGTCCGAAATGATCAAGCGGGCGCGAATGATTCAGGGCGCATCCGCGACGGTGGTGGACATGGACACCGAGATCAAGCGACTCCCGAAGCTGGGGATGGGAAAGGGCGAGGTCGAGGCCGTCAGGAAGGTTCTGGTTGCCTCGAAGCCGGAGGACGGGGTTGCCGGAGAAGGGACGCTCTGGAAGCTCAGTCAGGCAATCGGAGCGGTTTCCCGCGATGCGGAAGCCCGCAGGAAGCGCGAACTGGACGAGATCGCCGGAGCGCTTCTGAAAGACTTCTCGAAGAACTAAGGCGACCGAAGCGCAGCACGAAGCCCCTGCCAGAGACGGCGGGGGCTTTTTATTTATGTTGTTTTCACTTGACAAGTGATGCAACAATGTTGTATATTGTGCGTAGAAGGAAATGGGAATGGAAAGACAAAAGACACGGAACGAACAGAGAAAGGCGAGAATATGAGCTACCACATCCTCTACGCACGACAGTTCGTGAAGCTGAGTGACGGGCGGGTGCTGCCGATGGTGCTCAGTGGGGACAACAACTGTTTCATGGACAGCCCGACCGGAGCCAAGATGATGCGGTCGCGTGACTGGCACTGTTCGACATGGTACAACGGCAACGACGATGCCCATGCGCTGCGACCGAAGGCGGTTATGCCGGAAGTGATCGTGGGGGCGGTCAAGGCGGAGATCGAGAAGTACGAGAAGCGCTGCGAAACGGACGAGTGGTACAAGAAGGAGGGCTACACGGTCGAGCAGGTGCGAAAGAGCTACGGATGGTTCACGGGTGTCGCACTGGGCGGAGCGCACACCACTCGAACATCGGCCAGCGGGTATTTGGCCTACTGGGAGAACGGAATCAAGGATGCCAAGACGGTTGAAGAGCTTGACGCAATGGGAATCCATCTGAGGATATACAACTACCAGAGCGCCTATGAATCGGTGAAGTATCTGGTTGAGCCGCCTGAGCAGACGATGATCAAGACAGACGCGCAGTTCCTCGAAGAACTCTCGAAGTGGGAGGCATGGTCGAAAGCGTGCGCCGAGGCGATGGGCAAGAAGGAGCCGATGCGGGTTAGCGTGGATTTCGTGGAAGAGTGGAACCGCGTGCTCGATCAGATCAAGCGAAGCCGGAAGGCGAACCGGAACCGTGAAATGAAGGAAGTCCGAGTAAGCAGCTACGTAACCCTCAAGAACCAGAGCGGGTTCCTCACACGGTACAGGAAGAGCGGAGGTTACGGGTTTGTCCGGCAGCCGGAGCATGGAAAACGGTTCCTCACGGAGAGGGAAGCCGAAGCATACCGGAAGAAGCTGGTGAAGCGCGGAAACTACGACGCAGATACTTGGATGGTGACAGTGATCAACGAACCGGCCACGCTGCGAGTGGCCGCCTGACGGAAGGAGACAGACCGATGAAACAGCCAACCCGCGAAGAGTTCAAAGCTTGGGCAGCAGCGAACCGGCCATTGGCACTGGCCGTCGCAAAAGCGCAGGCGTTCGCCGAAATGGAGAAGGAGCGCACGCTGAGGTACACGCGCCCGATCTTCGAGTCCTACCACTTCACGGAGCCGGATGGAACCCCGATCAAGGATGAGGAGAGACTGTATCTCTGCAAGGACAAAGAGCGCTGCAAGCGGTACTACGACGAGTGCGACAAGGCGCATCGAGCGCATGGGTTCACCGGAAAGTATGGACACCACCCCGCCCTCATTGCGGAAACAATGAAGATGCGGGCGGAGAATGAACTGATCAAGTCTGGGTGCGCCCTACTTGGCATCGAGGGCATCCACAACCTCGACCATCGGAAGGAAATGCTCCGAATCCTCATGGGAGCGTGCTTTGCGAAAGAGAAGCGGGCAGCATAGAGAAAGGACGGACACCATGACAGTCTTCATGGAGATCAGAGAACGAAAGGCAGCGCTGGCCGGTCAGAGCGCTGCGGAGATCAGGGAGACGATCAGCCAGCTTGACCAGCAGATCGAGGCGCACGAGCAGGCAGCGCGTTCGATGCGCGAGAGTGCCAACGAGACAGAGCGGCACATCGCCTACCTGAAATCGGTCAAGACCGTATGCGTCGAGACACTGGAGCGCCGAACGTGACGATCACGATTCAGCGCTCCGAAAATTTTTTTTCTGGCGAACGCGGAACGCAATCGAAGACTTTTCCGACGAAACGACCCGATCAGCAAAAACCGACTTGACAGAATTTCCGACCGATGGCAAAGAACTTACAGGCACGACTTCCCGCAATGCAAACTGAAATGAGCTTCGACGATACGACAAAAGTGTCCGGTGTTATATTATATGTGGATGAAGGACAGAAAGACGACACGAACCGGACACCACAGAAAGGAGAGAAGATGAAATACATCGTCGAGTTCTACGAAGAGGGCACAAGCCGATTCAGGGCGGTGCGGGTCGAGTGCGACAACCAAGAGTATGCCCACGTCGAGGCCATGCGGCAGGGGGCGGAGATCGGCAAGCTTCTCGCGGTGTATCCCGACAAGCCACGGAAGGGAGGGCAGGCGTGATGATCGGACGGAAAGGGATGCAGCGAATCTCACTGGTCAACCGGACGGACTACAACAGCCGCGATCTCAGGGCGATCTTTGCGGCGGTGCTCAAGCAGTATCACCGGAGCCACGCCAAGCCAGAGCGGGTGAACGTGGTATGCGAGTATCGCCGGAAGCGGGATGGCTTCTGCGGTGGGTATGGATGGTATGACAGCTATCGCATGAAGATCATGCTCCCGAAGGAACCCAAAGACCTTGTGTATGCCGGTATAGTGGTGTTGAAGGCGGAAGAGCGGGTGAGCCAGTCGAATGGCGACTATACGCTGGTGCAGCGGGTGGCCAGAACGTTCCACCATGAGCTTGACCACCTGCGGGGACTCAGGCACTCCGAAATGAAGCCCGACCGGAAGAGGGAGCTTCCCGATCTGACGGGCTTCCAGCTTCGACACAGAGCGCCGAAGAAGGAGGCGGAGGTAGATAGGTCGCCCGATGCCAAGATCGAACGCCTGCGGGCACGTATGAAGCGCTGGGAGTCAAAGAAGAAGAGGGCTGAGACAGCTATCAAGACCATCACCCGCAAGATCAGATACTACGAGCGGAGGGCAGCGGCCACCCCGCCACCGGCCACGCCGGAGGTATGAAGATTTAACTTGACACATGATGGAACATTTTCGTATCTTGTCCGTAGAAAGAGATAAGACAGGACAGACGAAAGGAACCCAGAATGGAACAGACGAAGAACGCGAACCCACCGAGAGCAGCGAAGTATGACGCTCTGGGAAACGTGGTCGGCCTGCAAACGCCGGAGGGTTATCTGGTGCGCGGGTCATTCGACAGCGACTGGTACAATCAGGACACCGATCAGAAGGGTCAACTGGTGGACGGTCACTTCCGAGCGGGCAGCCCCTCGCCCCATACGGTCACAGACGAGGACGTTGACGACATCCTCACCACGGCGTTCGAGGGCGGTATCGGATACTGGTGCAGCGAAGTGAACGTGATCAACGGAGACTTCCACGGCGCGAAGTATGCCAGCCATGCGGTGAGCAAGGGCGCGACCGTGAGATTGAAACTCCATCCCGAAGAAGCTGGTGACGACGAACCGAACCTTCTGGACGCGAAGGCAATCCGAAAGGGAATCCGCAAGGCAGCCGAGCACGCCGGAAAGACGGTGCGGGCGTTCATGGACAATCACGACGCAGGGGATGCAGACAACGCGGTGCAGTTCGCGGTGTTCGGCAAGCTTATCTACGGATGAAAGGACGTAGCTCAAAGGGAGGAACCAAACATGCCAACCAGAGAATCAGAACTCTCAACAATGTATGTGACCCCAGCGGGAAAGCTGGGCGGAGGGCGGTTCAGGGTCAGGATGATCAAGGTCTGCCGACGCGATGGCAGCGTGGAGACCGACGACTTTGCCATCCACAAGCTTCTCACGTTCGCGGGGGCGAACCTTCTGATCAGGAAGTTCGCCGAGACCGCTCCGAAAAACGGGTCAACTCACCGAGTCACGTTCCACGTCCGCTGGGAGAACGACGCGATCTACGAGGGCGAGTATGAAATGACCCGCGAGGATGCGAACCGAGAGCATCATATCGAGCGGCATATCCTCGACGACATGAACTACTGGCTGGGGAACAGAAAGCCGGAGCACATGACGGCGGAGCGGTATGCGTCTATCCTGCGGGAGAACCCCGTCGTGGTCAACGAGTGCCGCGAAATGCTGGAGACGCTGGTGATCGGAGACGAGGAATGACCGTCGAGTGCAGGGACGGATACAGGCGCGAATTCCGGCAGGAATTCAACTGGCGAACCGGCCACAACGATCTGTATATCTGCAAATCCTGTCAGCAGGAGGTTCCGGCGACGGGCGGGGGCGACCCCGCCTCGACGCTGGCGGAACACAACTGTCCGGCGCGGGCGCGGCAGATAGACCTATTCTGACGGAGAAGACCATGACAAGGGAGCAATATCACAATCTACTCACATGGCAGCAGAGGGGGACGACGCTTGATCGGGGTGAGCTTATTCGAATGGCGCTATATCGGAAGCGGATGCGGGAGAAACGGCGGGCTGCAAAGGGCAGAACCGTGAAGAAATCACTTGACAAATGATGAAACATTGTCGTATCTTGTGCGTAGGAAAGAGTGAGGACAGAATGGAAAACGGAACGGAAAGGACGATGATGGCAAAATCAAGCGCGAAGAAGAAGCTCGTCAGGATGCTTGATGTCACGCCAACGTGGGCGGAGATTCTGCCGACGTTGCTCATCATCCTCCGCGATCGCGGGGAAGCCGGAAAAAAGGCCGCCGAAGAGGAACTTCGTCGGATGGCGAAGATCGCAGACCTGTATGTTGCGGAACATCGGGGCGGGCGATAAGGAGGCGACCGACATGTACAAAGACCGCTATCCGCTAAGGGTTGTGTTGATCGTCGAGAAGTGGGTGAAGTATCAGACGGGCACGAAGACGGTCTCTCCGCACCTTGAGTTGGTCAAGGAAGTGCAGACGGTTGGCCGCGAAACGGCCAAGCGGGCGTATGTGGTTGAGAACCCCGATTCGGTGTTTCTGCGAGAGGTTTGTTTCGACAAGAAGACGGGACTCCAGATTCCGAGACGTAGCATGATGCAGATCAAGCTCACCTACAAGATCGAACCGAGGGTGCAAGGAGCCAAACGATAATGGCTAACCCGAACGCGACATTCAAGAGAGTGCGGCAGGGACGGAAGCGGGAGCTTCTGGGGAGCATGGGCTTTAACGACCGAACGGCTGCGGATGGATATGCAGCCGACAAGCGAGGCGAGGGGCACTATGCAATGGTGAGACCCTACAAGCTCGGTTCGCGGAGGAATCCGACAACGAAGTATATGGTGTATGTGTATCGCCGGAGCAATTAGGAAGGGAGACAGATGGAGAACAAGGAGATCAAGGCGCAGTACGGAGAGTTCGAGATCACGTTCCTCGAAGGCATGGAGGTCTGGCGTGCCACGCGAGATACGGATGAAGTCGCACGCGACGAAAAGCTTTCCAAGCTGAAAGAGAAGTTGGATAGACTCAAGGCGAGGGAGAATAAATTCGAGAGGATTCCCGTTCTGTTCACGAGTGAGACCGCAATCACTGACGGCACGCTCACATCCGTTACCGACAGCGGCGAGGGATGGGTGACGTTTGGAAATGGCAGGCGTGCAAAGATGCTTCTGGTGGGATTGTCCAAATCGTCTGGATGGAGGGGGCAGGTGTATCCTGCGACCGACGCGAATCTGGAGAAGCGCAAGGTCTGGCAGGCAATGCGGGCGGAAATGGAGAGAATCAAGAAAGAAGCGGAAGCGCTGATCAAGACGCTCGACGTTTTTTCACCAACCCAATTTCCCCAAACAGGAGACTAACGGAGGGGATACCATGAGAACGGCACTTGTGTTTCTTCTGATTGCATTGATGATCTTGGGCTTTTGGGGATGCACAAAGTCCAATCCGGTCGGCGAAGACATGCCCGAAATATCCAACGTCGTTGTGTCTATCCCCGACTCAATGAAGATCGGAATTCACGAGCTTGAGTCGTATGAGCACAGCGGGAACACAACGTACCCGATCATGGCCGTTGTGAGTTTTTCGGTATTCCCAGAAGCGGCCAAGAGCTTCGTGATCGTCGGCGGGGACACGCTTATTCCAGAGGGGTTCCCGCGTCAGGTCGTCTTCAACGAGAGAATTGCAGACCGCTATATCGTAGCGATCTGGGGAGGCAATGAAGTAAGGCGGGGTTTTTGATCACTGGGGGAAATGAAGGAGGCGGAAGCAATGCCACGAATCGTAGCGAAGAAGGAAATGAAGAAGGAGTATCTTCAAGCAGCGGTGAATGAAGAACTCCGCAAGAAGGTCGAAGCTCGAATCAGGGAGCTTGACCCGAACGACACAGGAGAGGTCACAACGTCGAGCTACATCCGGCGCTTGATCATGGCCGATCTGGAGAACAAGATTCTGAAATGAACGCCCAAAGAACCAAGCCGGTCGCGCCGAAGTGTCCATCGTGCAAGACTCAAATCAGGCGACGGAGCTACTGGGCGCTGTTCGATTCGGGAAAGTGCTCAAGCTGCGGCTCGTTTTACGAGGTCGTATCGGTTAGGCCGCTGACGTTCGGATTCTGGGGTGTAAAACGAAAGAGATTCATCTTTGTAACGCTCAAAAGGAGCGGAGACCATGACGAAATCAAAGCGCAAGAAGCTGGCCGCAAAGCGGAAGAAGTGGTGGGAGAACGAAGGACGGTTCTCCCTCGACCGCAGAACCGGCGAACCGCACCCAAAGGGGTATTGCGGAGACCAAATGTGTTGCTGGGGCAAGATCGGCGATAAGGTGAAGTGGGCGTAATTCAACGCGGGAGGAATGGCGATGTTCAACGTGGCAGTACTCGATCACAACGCCCCGATTCAGGCGGGGAGCAAGCTGACGATGGACGTGATCAACGCCGTGGGGGTCGAGCTTGATTCCATGACGGAGATCGAGCGGGAGACTTTCTGGGGCGAAATCCACGAGCAGCTTGAGGGCTTGCGGAGGGAGAAGGCCGTGAAGAACCCCGCGAGGATAGGGTGATGGGTGCGGCGAAGACACCCGATCTGTTCGGATACAGGAAGCCGAAGGCCAAGCGACGACCAAAGGTGCGAGTCGTCGAGGTTACGGTGGTTGACCGGCTCGTGGTCTATGTCGTTGCCCACAATCGCAGGGAAGCGAGGAACAAGATTCGGACGGTTCGAGAATTGAACAGGCACATCCGCAGCGGCGGGAAGTATTTGCGGTCGAGCCGTACCCTTGTGCCGTATCATTTGCCGCTCACGCTGGGAGACTGAATGGAGGAAAAGGGCGTGGAAGAGAACGTGGAAAAGTGGTTATGGAGAATGGGGTTCAGGGTTAACATGGACGGGCTTTTTGCGAAGCGATTTGGAAGGGGGGGGGATGCTGTTACATTATTCTTCTTCCCAGACCTCAAAGAGAGGGGATGGTTCGCGGGAATTAGTATCCGCGACAAAGGACAGCGGTATGCTGTTGATGTGGGGCTTTACAGGAGCATTGCAGACATGGGGCGTTTGGTCGAAGCAATTAGAGCGGGGCACTGAATGATTCTCTGGATGATCGCGGTCGAGTGCTACTTTGTCTTCCTTCACGGGCTTGCCCGTGGAACAGACCACACATGGAGAGATCAGAAGGACAACAGCCGGTGGGCGCTCTGGTTCAAAGGGGGCAGCGGGGCGGAGGACTGGCACATGACAGGCGCAGCGGCGTATTACTACGGCTTCGGCGAGTGGAATCAGTCGTGGCCGTGGACGTGCGACTTTGAGCATCTGGTGTTCCATGCGCGGGTGATCTTCTTTGCGATGGTCGCATGGACGGCGGGGATGTGGCACGCGCCGATCTGGTATATCTGGGTAAGGCCGGTGTTGCTCTGGTGGATTGAGGGACGCGGTTTCACATTGTTCTACCATGTTGTGCTGCCAGTGAGACCGAGAACCGGCGTGGACTATTCGCTCGGACAGTGGTTCAAGGGCTGGCTCTGGCCGGTGATCAGGTGAAGACAAAGAGAAGGGCAGACACAGATGGTAGGCAAAATCAAGATCGGAAGAATTGTTTGCAGAAAGCATCCGAGGCAAGTCCTTAGACATGATGTGCTGGATGGCATCGGGCATGTTGTAAGCCCATGCCCTCAGTGCATGGACATTGAGTATGCGAAGGGGTATGACGCGGGCGCAGACCACGAAGAGCATATCAGAGCATTGAAGGGTGGTGCGGGCGGTGATCAGGTGGGGCGGCGGGGGAGACGTGGTGTACGTTGACAACATGCGGGCGCAGTATGGGCGTATGAGGATGTGTCACATGCTGGCCGATACCACGGGAGAACTTCTGCAAATGGCCGATAAGATCGGCGTTGCGCGAAAGTGGATTCAGAAGGCAGGAAAGCCGGAAGAGCATTTCGACATAGCGCAATCCAAGCGGATGCAGGCGGTGAAGCTCGGAGCGGTGGAGATCACGTCGAGGGAAGCGGTCAAGGTCATTCAGAGACGGAGGAAGCATGGCAAGGCAGCAGGAACCTGACGCTGGAATGTATGCCTACTCAGGCGCGTATGACCCTGCAAAGGGCAAGATGCTGGGTTCTCCGACAAAGTTCAGCGTCGGGATATTCCGGTGGGTTCCAACGGCGGACGGCAAGCGATTGAAGAAATCTGCGGTCGTAGAGCGCATCCGTGGGTATGCCAGCGACCCAGAAGACGTGTACCGGAGGGCGCAGGAAAGGTGCGACCGGCTGAATGGCCTGAACGTGCGGAGAACCAGCAACATCGCAGAACAAGACGGAATGGCCTACCTCGAAGAGTATCAACGGTGCGGATGCACGAACATAGAATTCAGCCGAGACGATCTACTGGGATATTGCCCGCGTCACGGGACGGACAGGAAGTATGCGAAGCGCATCCCCGTCAAGAAGGGGGATGCACTGGGGTATTGCGAGGCGTGAATGAATAGATCGGTGATCGGATATGCGCTGGTGGACAAAGACGGGTATATCCAGCGCTGGAGCTTCCCCCGCAAAGACCCAGCGATCTACGCGGAGAAGGAAAACGCCGAGCACGCTGCGGATGGCTGCGAGATCGTGCCGGTGTATGCCGATAGGCCAGCGAGGTATGCACCGATGAAGAAGCTGAGAAACCAGAAGAACGACGAGTGAGGGAAGGCCATGCCAGAGTGGAAGGTCAAGCACGCGGAGGGGCTGGGGATGAAGACTCTTCCGAAGCCGTCAGACGATCAAGTTGCAGAGTATATTCTGGAGAACAATCAGAGGTTTTCAGCGTTCCGAGACCCGATAGAGGGGTGCGCGATTGTTGAGTGCGAAAACAGGCCGCGAGACTTGCCGATCTGGGGAATATCGTTCGTGCCGGTCGAGGCAAAAGGATAGGAAGGAGCCAACGATGGAGGCCGCGAAGAAGATCATTCTGAAAGCCAAGAAGGGATGCCCAGCGTGCAAGGGGTCAGGCGTAATCTACGATTCAGTCCCAATGCCGTTCGGGTCGGGGAATTGCCAGATGCCCAGCGATTGCGAATGTGCGTATGAGGACGTTGACGAGGCAATAATGCGACTGATTGAAGAGGGCAAGCTTGACGCAAAGGTTGTGCCCGCAGGAGGCGACAATGAGTGAGCCTGTAAGCGACATTCTTCCTTGCCCCTTTTGCGGTGCGAGAGCAGAAAAGAAGCCGGTGGCAGACGGCAAGGGCCGACGAATGAGCAAGCGGCAAACGAGGAAACAGTGGATTAAGGATTCCGCTGAAGCCGTCATCGAAGACCGCTGCATCGTCATTAGAGTCCCGGTCGAGGTGTTGCCCACCGTTGTCGATGGGGGATGGATGTTGGGGATTTTTGATGTCAGAAAAAGGGTTACGAATGTGGCGGTGTTTGCTAAGGAACTTGTTCGCGCCCTTAACGACGAGGACGAGCGGGGAACAACCCGCGTTCATCGTTGCTTCGACGATGCGATCAATTTTGCGATAGAGCAAGGATACGAGGGGCTGGAAGACAATCCAGACCAAAGTGAAGGAGCAAAGCCATGAGTGAGCCAGCATCATATTCGGACTACCACAAGCAGGTCGTGGATGCGTGCTGCGCCTTGATGGGTGAGCAGAACCGAGGATTCTTCGAGAAGTGCGATTTCCGAGTGGAATACGTGGCCGGTGACAAGCCGGAGGATGTTGCGGTCAATCAGCGCGATTCAGTGGAGACGATCTAACATGGCACGAACAGAGAAGAAGAAGCGCCGAACGCCGATCATCAGGATTTATCGGTGTCAGGGTTGCGACGAGGAACTGCACTACTACCGCAAACCGCGCCGGTGCGATATTTGCGGGTATGATCAGTTCGTGTTCGTCAGGACGGGCGAAAACCGAAGAAAACAAAAGCGCATGGGTTGACGGACGACCATCGGTATCGCAACCTCACGGGGGTAAGAGGGAGCGACGTGGTTCCGAGATCGCAGAGACCCATGCGCGGGACAAAGATACAAGGCGTTTCCCGATAGTTCAAGCCCCAGCGCTATATTGAGGGCGGGGGACGGAATGTTGCGACCCGATAATATCGGGTTTTTTATTGTACGACCACTTGCCACATTGTATAATGCAAAGACCGCTGCACAAATCATTGACAAATAGACCAACGGGACTTATATTGCCAGTGATGGCAAAGCCCTCGACAACGCTGTTCGACGACGACAAGCGCCTTTTGGAGAAGGCGAAGGAATACATCGAAGTCCGGCAGCGCTTGGAACAAGAGGCAAGACGAGACCCAAGCCAGACACCTACCCCGACCAGACTTGCATTAGAACTCAAGATCACCGTCGAAGAGGTTCTGTTCCTCTCGGAGTTCGCTCAGGAGGTTGTGAGCGACGAGTTACAGTGGATTCTTGAGAACGCCAGCGCCTTCCGAACGATGGACGGGCAACTGGCAGATCGATTGCAAGGTTAATCCGACGCACATCCAGAAAGGACTCGCATGGACGCAACGAAGCGTATGGGACTTCGCCGACAGTATCAGCACGAGCGAAAGCAGCGGCAGGAGATTCAGCAGACCGCAAAAGAAGCTTTCCAGTGGTGGAACAAGACGGTGGAGACCGCAGAGAACGCGATGCGCTCCATGATCAACGACGAGATGGCGGAGAGCGAGAAGCATGTCACTCTCCGCGACTGGTTCGTGTGCAGCCCCAACAAGTTCATTCGCTTCATCGGCGATCTGATGTTCGGCGGGCGTTGTGCGCTCGACAAGCGCCGGAGCGAACTGGTGGAGGGGCACAAGCACCAATTCAACAGGTGGCGCATCACGGTCGCGCTGGGGAAGCAACAGGGTGTCAGCGTGCCCGCGCTTGCGAAGGAACTGGGAATCTCGGTCGAGACGGTGACGGCGCATCTGCGCGAACTGGCCAAAGAAATGAAGATTGAGAGCACGCCAGCGGAACCCACGACCGAGCAGCAAACGGAGAACGCTGAGAATGGAAACGGGGTTGATCGTAAATAACTTCATCGCCGATCTGGTCAAGGCGAATGAAGCGGTCGTTACAGAGGTCGAGAACGACCCAGAGTTGAAGAAGCGGTACGAAGAGGATTCGAAGCGAGTATTCCAGAGCCAGCAGTTTCAGGATTTACTCACCGCAATCCTTTTCGACAACGCCTATGCACCGTCGCGGGAAGAAGGTAGCGTCAAGTATATTGACGTTGCCACAAGCCCGACGATTCCGTATATCTGGCTGCGGAGGGCGGGCGCGACGGAGATTCCCCGCCTTATCAAGAACCTCCGACGCTTGCAGTTGACGGAGTTCGGAGAACCGGCAGCGAGGAAGAAGTTCGGCAAAGAACTTGGATTCTCGCTGACGTGGAAAGACCCCACCTACGAACCAACCCGCGAAGAGACGAAAACCTTGAACCGCTGGGAATCGCGGTTGCAGGAGTTTCTGTTTTTCCCAGCAGGTGAGACCAACCCCAGCTTGCCGAAGTTTCTGGGCGAGTGCTACGAGAACTTCTTTGACTTCGATGATATGACGGTTCGCATCATGCGCGACGGTGTTGGCTATCCAATCGGCGTGCGGATGGAAGACCCGTCACTCTGGAAGCCGATCATTCCGAAGGTGCTGAAATACCCGCGACATGATCACGACGTTCTGGAGGGGATTGAGGGGGTCAAGGGTCTCGAAGTGGAAGAGCTTCAATTCGACTACATGATGATTCGCAACCACCAGCGGATTGAGGCCGTCACAAAAGACCACGTTCGCAAGAGCCATTTCTTCACGCGTAGCGACTACCAGCTTTGGAGACGCGGCTACTCGATCATGGAGCAAGCCGTCAACGTTACCTCGATCATCATTAACGCCTTCCAGTACAACGCCTCGAACTTTTCCACGAACCGGACTCCAATGGGAGTGCTGGCGCTGACTGGCGGATTCACCAACCAGCTTCTCGTGGAGCGCTTGAAGAAGGTTCTCTGGGCGAACATGAGCGGAGTGACCAGCCAGCGACGGCTGCCCATCGTGGGATTGCCGGAGAACGCCGACGCGAAGTGGGTCTCGATGCACGCGACGAACAAGGAAATGGAGTTCTACACGGGACTCACTCTGTTCGCCTCGATTGTCTGCGGACTCTCAGGAACGAACCCGAACGAGCTTGGGCTTGCCAGCTTCCAAGATGCGATGAAGGGAAACCGGCTCAATGAGGCAAACAACGACGGAATCTGGCGACAGTCTCAGGACAACGGACTCAAAACGTTCGTCAACCACGTCGAGAACACGCTGAACGTGCCCAACGACAAGGGCATGAACATCTTCGAAGAGATCACGAACCTTCCGGTGAAGGTGGAATTCAAGGGGCTTGCCAGCGAGGACGTGAAGGAGAAGATGGACGTTGATACCAAGCGCTTGCAGGCGACGGCCAGTATCAACGAACTCCGCAGGGAGGCGGGGCTTGACCCAGCCGAGTATCTGGTGGGAGAGCAGAATATCTTTGACATCGTTGGAATCAGCAACCCCAACATTGCCGCCTTCATCCGGCAGGACGTTCAGCAAAAGCAGCAGGCCGAAATGCAGCAGCAGCAGATGGAGGCCGCGCAGAATCAGCAGGCCGCGCAGACTGGCGCGGAGAGCGGAGAGCTTACCGACCGCGATCAGCAGTTGATTGATCAGTACGGAGCGCCGCAGGGACAGGAACAAGGACAGGAAGGATAGCGCATGACCACAGACCAGCCGAAGCTCGACGCGGAAGCCAGAGAGCGCTTGAACGAGATATTCCCAGCGTGCCCCCATTCTCTCTACGACCTTGAGAGCGAAGAGCACGCGATCAAAACGCCGCAGCCGGAGCCAGAGCCAGAGGGCGAGACGGTCGAGGGGATGTGGAGGCGGTTCTGGGAACCGTTGGTATGCCCGAACGGGACTTTCGATCTTGAGCAGGTGAAGAAGGAGCTATTCGATTTCGGCAGAGTGATGGAACAGGTGTCGCTCGTGTACGCCAATATCACGGGCGGACGCATCTCGAAGCCGAACACGGACGCAGGCGTGGTGATTGCGGTGGTTGACGACGTGCAGGCAGAGGTAATGCGGGAACATGAAGAAGAACTCCGAGAGATTTGGGCGGCAGAGCACAACCCCACGCCGGAGGTCATAAAGTATAAGCACCACGGCGCGGAGGTTATGGTTCAGTCGCATCTGGCCGGAAAGCACCGTGAGCATTGCCTTTGCTTTTTCGGGTGCAAGTTTTTCAAGCCGAACATGCCGGACAACTGCCCACTGGCGCAGGAGCTTTACGAGTACGACCAGCGGCATGGAATGACCACGCCGGTCTGGGAGTGCCCGAAGTATGAGGCCGACCCGAATATCCTGCGGGGGAAAGTCGAATGAAAACTCACAAAACCCACAACGGAACTCCGTTCGCGCTGGCGATCTGCGAAGACGAGGGCAGTTACTTTCGGATTCTCCCGTTCCCATCGGAGGACGTGCGCGACCTAATCTTCAACCAGATCATTGAGAACGGCGGAATGATCGAACGCGCATTTCTCGAACCGTCGCGGGCGGTGAACGATGGCGGAATGGTGAGAATCTATTCCATGATGAAGCTCAACGACCCCGACATGATGAAGGTCTATTTCCTCGACTATGCGCCGCAAGAAGACTACTCAGGCCGACAGCTTGTTTGATGCTGGAGAGCGCTCGACCGCCAAGAAGACCAGCAGGGCGCGGACGAGCACCCAGACGGCCAAAGCGAAGGATTGCGGATGCGAGATTGAGAAGCTGTGGATGTTCGAGGGGGTTGATGGATTCCCCAGCTATTCGACAGACGGAAGAAAGCTTTACTACTGCGAAAAGCATGAACAAACGGTCGTGAGGTAGGTATGGAGATCATCGGAAAGTTGAAGACGTATGCGCTGGTAGCCGTGGGGATTATTGCGCTACTGGCGATTGCCTATTTCGAGATCGTGTTCTCGACGACGCAGCGGGTGAAGCGGGAGCGGGACGACTACTGGCGCGGGCTGATCACAGCCGGAGCGCTCGACACGACCGGCGTTCATCACAGCACGAACTACATCCCCACGCCGCCCGCCCACGGGACGACCACGCCGACGTATGATGCCGGTGCTGATTCGTCGGAGTTCCTTGAGACGATTGACTATTTGCAGCGCCAACTGGCGACCGAGAAGGCGAAGAGCGATTCCCTTTTGCGGAAGCTGGTGACTCCGAAGAGCTTTCAGTTCGCCAAGACCACGCAAACGGGCGACACGACGACGCTGGCGAAGCTGCGATACTACCCCATCCCCGACACGGCAAGCTGGAGTATCTGGGAGCGGATGCGCGTGGATAGCGTCGAGGTCACGATAACGCGGACGGTGCTCCAGCCCAGAAGCAACTGGGAGGTTGCCGGATACGTCGCAGCGGGAGCGGCTGCGATTTTGGCGGGCGAGGCGATCTACAACGGACTGAGGAAGTAAGATGCGAATGTGGCGATGCCGATGCGGAGAGCACCGAGCGTATGGAAGCGACCCGCCGCCACGTTGCTCGAAGTGCGAACGTTGCGGTTCCGGCTTGGGGGGCAGCCCCTTGAGCACGTTCGAGGTTGCGCCGCATCTGATGGTTCCAACGCAGGTTGAGACGGACGAGGGCAAGAAGACCCTGACGCGCTGTATGTATTGCCACGAGACCAAATCACAGATCGAACAGCGCAACGAGCCAATGGAATTCGCGGAGCGCGTATGATCGGCAGCGGATACTACGTTTGCAACTGCGGAGAGTCGGAGTTATATGCGAGGCAGGAACCGCCAAGAGGCGTGCGGTGCGAACTCTGCGGCTCGACACTCAAACACGAAAGGGAACCCGTGACCGACATTGACCTGTACGACCCCGAAGAGCAGCGTTTGGTCGGCGACCGAGCGCGGAAGATCGTTGCGACCGTGATTATGATTGCAGCGACTCTGGCAGCGATGGCGTTGCTGGGGCTGTTTGGCCGATGAACCGCCGCCGCCGACAGCCGAAGAAGCTGGTGAGCGCCGAAGTGGAATATGCGGCGCTTCTCGGACTGTATTTTGCGACCGCGTTCCTGAGTGGACTCATCATGCGCTACGGGGTGCTCCGATGAAAAGAAGCGTTGCCAAGAAGGTTGTTTTGCTGATAGTCGCCGTCGCCGTTGTGTTCGCGCTTCTCATGTCGTTCAAGGGGTGCATGGAAGAGAGCGCACGACGGAACGCCGAGGCCGCTCAGTATATGGCCGCAGTTGACGCGATGCACGTTGGACAGCCGCTCTCCCCGCTGGTCAGGCCGCGCCTCGTCGAAGAAACGGCGGAGTTCTCAAAGTGGGCGATCTTTGACCCGCACAGTGTCACCGGCCACTATTTCGTCACGACAAAGAGGGGTTTCATAGTGGCAATCTGGAGAGAGCAATAGACATGATTCTTGATCTCAAATACGGGAAGCATGGCCTCACCATTCAGATTGAACGCAACCCGAACGTATGGGCAGACCGACAGCGCAAGCGTGAGGCCGCCAAAGAGCAGGGCGGCAATATCACGTACCAGAATTGCGTATTCGGCCAGCCGATGATCGCAACCATTCCAACAGCCCAGACCGAACCTACCGGAACCCGTGAAGGCGCGATTGACTACGCCTCCGCCCAGACTGGAATCCAACGGGAGCTTGCAGAGCGTCTGTTAGACGCGATTGAACAATACTACCGCGACCGTTCCAGTCAGGGGCAGGGATGAAGCAGCGCACAGCGGGCGATTCACACCACCTCTACGAGCTTCAACAACTTGAGCGCCTGATTTTCTCCGCGTGGGATTTCGAGGGGTTCTACAAGAACCTTTTGGATTTCCTCGATTCCCAGTTTGGAGATGAACCCAAAACGTTCACGGTCGAAGACCTGCGAAGGATTGACCAGTTCACGCGGAAATACTTCGAGGGAAAGCTGCCGGAGAACGAGCTTTGGATTGTTCGGGCGTTCCTCGTTGGCAAGCTCATTTCCGAGCGCGAGATTTCCCCGCTGCCGAGCTTCCAGCGCGTGAAGATCGAAGAGCTTCCCGCCCGCGTCCGCGATGCGGCACGCAATTTCCACCTATCCCCAGCCGAAACGAAAGCCCTTGAGTGGACGGTGAATAGCGGAGCGCTCCGCCTGACGACGGCCACCGGCGAGACGATCAGCAGGGTGCAGAACGTGATTTTCGAGAGTGTCAAGAACCGCGAGACCACCCGCGAATTGCGGCGGAAGCTCGAAGACGAGTTCTTTGACACGCAGGCCGAGATCAACCGGAACTGGAACCGAGTTGCCATCACCGAGATCAACAGCGCTTTCAACATGGGATACCTTGCCCAGATCAGCAGCGGCAACTTTGTTCTGGGGTTCAGCATGGCCGATGCCTGCGACCATTGCAAGGCGCTGATTGACGGCAAGGTGTACGCGGTGATCAACCCCGACGAGGCGCAGAGCTACGACAGTCTGGCAAAGGACAGCGAGGAATACAAGAGGCAGGTTTGGCTCCACGAGAACGCCGTATGGGTGGGGAAGGACAACGTAGGCCGCAGCGGAAGCACGCGGAAGAAGATAGACAAGACCGGAGGAACCAGTCCAGAAAATCTGACCGACAGGCAGCACCACGAGATTTTCATGCCTGCGATTCCCATGCACCCGCATTGCCGATGCCGGTGGATTCGATTGCACCCGACCGAGCAATACGTGGATAGCAAGGGAGAGCTACAAATGCGCGTGACGAACGAGCAGGAGTGGCAACATTGGTTCAACAAACGGATGATTCCATTTTTGGACAAACTCAACGTGTACGGTCTCAGTGCGGGGAGAATGTGATGAAGTGTCTGGACGCAGAGTGTCCGATGCGGTCGGATTGCTCAAGATACGAGCAGAAGAAACGCCGAGGCGAAAAGTATTTTCAGAAGACCCCCCGTTGGAATAACGAGTGCAACTTCTTTCTCAAATCGCGGCAAACGCCCGAAGAGATCAGAGAGGAAATGCGCGACTTCCGCCAAGAGACCGAACGCGATATGAAGTCTTGACGGGAGAGACATGCAAACGACGGGCATTTTTACAACCCATAGGTTTCCAGTTGAGTTCGATGCGTATGGCGACACGATACCCCTTTTCCCTTTTGGTGACATCCACCGCTTTGCGTTTCTCTGCGACGAGGCGAAGTGGCTGGAAGACCTTGAGGAAATGAGTCGCCACCCGAAGGCGCTGTTTCTGGGGATGGGAGACTATGATGATCTCGCCAGCACCAGTGAGAGAAGGATTCTGGGAAGCCCCGACCTTCACGACACGAGCCAGAAGACGATTCAACACGTTTACCTCGAACGGACGATGAAGTTTGCAAAGGAAATCGAATTCATGCGCGGTCGGATTATCGGACTGATTGAGGGAAACCACTACGGCATATTCCCCAACGGTATGACGACCACCCAGAAGCTTGCAGAAATGCTGGGGTGCAGGTATCTGGGGGTGTCGAGCGTCATTCGACTCGCCTTTATCAATCGGTCGAGACGCGGGAGAAGGAACACCGCGCTTGACGTTTTCGCGCATCACGGCTTAGGCGCTTCTCGATTGATCGGAGGAAGCTTGAACAAGGTGCAGCAGATGGTCGAGGGTGTCGAGGCCGACATTCATCTGATGGGGCATGATCACCAGCGCGGCGGAGCTTTTCGGGAGCGCTTGAAGCTGCACGACGCGAACGGTGTCCTGAAACTTGTGCGCCGGAAAGTATTCTTTGGCCGGACGGGGAGCTATCTCAGGGGCTACGTCGAAAACGAAGCCAGCTATGTCGCCGATAAGGGTCTCCCACCGACGAGCTTGGGAGGAATCCGGCTCGATCTGACCCCGCGCCGCATCCGCAGGAACATCGAAGGAAAGACGCGGGACATTGATACGTTCGTGGACATACGACACTACCAGTAGGACGCGGCCATGACATTTACACAAGATCAGGTTTGGGCGGTCGTGAAGAAGATTGCCCCCAAGTATGCTCTCGACCCCTACCTCGTGATGGCGATCTGCCAGCAGGAGAGCGCGAAGGTGAAGGGACAGCCGACGCTGTACGACCCCGCAATAGCGCGGCTGGAACAGGGAGTGTATGCACGCACAACGAGCGCGATGGATTACGCATCCACCACGGAAGTCCTTTTGGCCGCCTCGTGGGGGGTGATGCAGATGATGGGGGTTTCGTTGCTGGGGCAGGGTTTCTTTGAGAGGCGCTTTGCCCTACTCTCTCCGAGCGAGAAGGTCTGGCTTGCAGAGCCAATGAGCCAGTACCACGTCGTCAAGGCGCTCAACGAGTATGACGTTGTTCTCGACCAGATGCTTGAAGAGGGCTGCCAATTCTTCAAAGAGCAGAAGTTGGACAAGGTTGGCGGTGATGTTGCGAAGGCGCTTCTCCGCTGGAACGGCGGAGGGAACCAGCAGTACGACGATGAAGTGCTGGCACGAATTCCCAAGCTCAAAGCAATCCTGAAACTGAACTGACGTGGACGCGAAAATTCTATACGGAATCCCAGAGGGCGGAAGCTTCCGCAAAGGCGCGGAGCTTTCCGAGACCGGCGCAGCGGGAACGCTGCCGGTGCTCGTGAAGAGCTTTGAGACCGCGACCATTGAGGGGAAGACCTACCTACTGGCCGAGAAGCCGGTGGAGAGTTATATCGGCTGCGTGCCAGATCGGAGAGGCGGATACACCTACCTTTTCAAGAGCGGCAACCAGATAATTCAGCGCGACACAACCGGCAACGCCATCCCCACGGGCGACTGGATTGCAGCGGGCGTTCGGACGAATCTGGGGAGAGTGGTGGAGACCGGCGAGAAGGTTGCGGTGATCGAGGACGAGACCGGCAAACGCTTCACGGCGTTCAGGAAATCGCTCTCGCCGGTTCTGGATGATTCCGAGGCCATGCACAAGGCAGAGACGTTCCGCATGGAGCTTGAGAAATCTCTGAATATCCCGCGCCGACGCGGGGCACGTCAGGAGCACTCGGACTTTGTTGCGCGGGCGAAGGGCTGGATAAAGACTCCGAAGGCCGCGATGCCGACCGCACCGGCAAGACCCGCCGCGCCAGCCCAGCCCGCCAAGCCAGCACAACCGGCAGCGCCCGCCGCCCCCGCCGCTCCAGCCGGAGGATTCCGATTGCCGCGAGTCAAGGTCAACTGGGGGAAGGGCATTGAGGTCGAGGGAGAGCAGCCGAAGTCCGAAACGCCGAGCGGGAAGATCAGTTTCGGCGGATTGAAGGCCACCGAGCGCCAGCCGCAGGAAGGCGATACGCGCAGCTTTGGCGTGAACGACATGCGAACCCTCAAACGCGCCAGCAACGGCGAACTCCGCTGGATGAACGCCGACGAATTGCGCGAAGAGAACGAGAAGATACGGGCGCAGGCGAAAGCCGAAGGCAAGGACGTGACGCAGCCCGAAGCGAAGCCGGAGCGCCAGTTCCGAGTGGGCGACACCATCCCGCACAACGGCGATATGGTGCAGGTGGTTGATCATTCCGACTCTCTGATTGCGGTGAAGAAGCCGGACGGAACGACGGAGACGGTTCCGAAGAGCCAATACAATCCGCAGGCCGAGCAGGAGAAGGCCGAGCAGGTCGAGAAGCCAGCGCAGGCCGAGAACGAGCACCCGCAGCACGACACGCGGCTTGAACCGCATCCCGACGCTACCGGCGAGACGCACCAGCGCGAGATCGAGCGCATCTGGGACGAGCAGACCCAGACGGAAGGGTATAAGGCGTTTCAGGCGCGGAACGAGAAGGGCGGATGGAAGCGGGAAGGAGAAAGCCCCTTTGAGTTCACGAAGGAACACAGCTTGAAGGTGAGCGATCACGTTTTCCTGAACGAGCGGATGCGGCGGGTCTGGCTGCCGGAGAAGAACGACTACACCACGACGTTCAACGACCGTCCGATCACGCTTTCCTACAACGGCGAAGACCACGAGCTTGTTGACGTGAACGGAGACACCTACACGCTCAGGAAGGACGGCAAAGAGACCGACGCAGAGTGGAATCAGCTTGACGAGTTCAAGGGAGTTCTCACCCTCGACGAAGACGGCAACGCCAGCGTCAGGCGGGGCGGGAAATATCTGGGAGAGCTTTCGCCCAGCAAGCTCATTTCCCAGAAAGACCTACTGAGCGCCGACACTATCAAGATCATTAACGATACGGTCTATGGCAGTATCAACGGCGGAGACGGTGCGCGGGTCGAGAATGTATTTCTGGGAAAGATTGCGAACGTCGTGACGGTCTATAAGCATGGCGACGAGATCGGCGTGATTGACGGCCACCGCAAGACCACGATCTTGAAGAAGGGCAACGTTCGGCGAGACGTGCCGAGCGAGAAGCTGGATGCGGGGCAGCGAAAGGTGCAGGCCGATGTGCAGCGCTTCCACACGGCGCTCGATGCGACCGAGCCACGCCGGACGGACGTGGAGATTGCGAAGGCGCGGGTCGAAGGCGAAGCGCCGCAGGGAGCCAAGAAGCAGCGCTCGATCAGCCGGAGCGACTATCAAGACGTATTCGACAAATACCGGCAGCAGGGCGGAGAGCAGTTCGACGAGCTTCTGGCCGAGAGCCACGGCAATCCCGATAGCTGGAACGCGAACGTGAACTCGCTTGCGGAACTGATGAAGGCGAAGGATGCAGACCGGAAGAAGGAGATTGAGGCGTTCAATGCGATCTCGAAAGGCGGAGTGCTGAAAGCCGTCCCCGAAGCACGTCCGATGGATGAATACCGCGAGGCAGCCGCCGACATGCTCCGAGCGCACCGGAACGACTACCTCCGAGGGAAGACCACCGACCGAGGCGGGATGTTCGACTGGGGCGAGACCGCCGAAGTGCCGGAGTATGCGAAGGCCGTCAGTGGCAAGGTGCAGAAGATCAGAGACAGCCGGAATCAGGAATACTATGTGCAGTATGCCGTTGTCCCGATGGACAAGGTTGTTCAGAGTCACGAGGTCAGCGGAGAGAAGAGCGCGGAGCACCCCGAAGAGCTTCAAGCTCGATTGCGCGAGGAAGCCCACTCGACCGCCCAGATGCGGAAGATTTCGGAGAACATCAACGACGACGTTGTGACGGATTCCGCCGACGCGACACGCGGAGCGCCGGTCGTGTATTCGAAAGGCGGGAAGGCATACGTCACGCAGGGCAACGGACGCGCAGCAGGAATCAAGGGCACGCAGGGAGATCAGCGCAAGAAATACCACGATATGCTGGTCAACAAGGCGAAGGAGCTTGGGATTCCGACCGATGCCATCGGCGAGAACGATATGCTGGTGCGGGTAATGACCCCGACCCACACCTACCAAGACGCTCGATACCTTGCGTCGTTTGGTCAGGATGCGCCGTCAATCCCCATGACCGAGGTAGAGCGGGCGCGGGCGCACCAGAACGCGAACAGCACCGCGATCAAGTTTGAGAACTTGAACCTTGAGGGAGTCGGCAACCGCGCCATTGACGAGGGCAACGTTGCGACGTTCATCCAGAACAACCCGCAGATGTACCGGCAGATGCTCGAACAGTCCGGCTTCACCCGCGAGGCCGTCGAGAGCCATCCGAAGGTGCAAGCGCAAATCGTGAACACGGCGATTCTGGCGCAGTTGAACAAGGACTTCATTCAGGAGGTCAGCAAGAAGGGCGACCGAGTTCACAACCTCGTCAAGCGGATTGCGCCGGTGCTGGCAGCCAACAAGCGCGACATTTCCGAGGGGAAGCTGCCGGTCAACGCCGACATGCAGAAGTATCTCACGGAGGTCATAAAGGGCTACGATAGCTTGGACGCTGGGACGAAAGCCCTAATGACGAACCGGAACGGCCAGATTGATTTCTTGAACGAAGACCCGAACAACGACAACCCGAAGACCCTGATTCACCAGATGCGTCAGGAAGACTTGATGAGCGCGGGCGGGAAGGAAGAGAACCGATTCCGCGACCCGCTGCATGTGATCGGACTGATTGCCTACCACCAAGCCATGAACCCGCGCCTCGATGCCGGTATGAGCGAGGAACAGGTGGGAGCCAAGCGGAATCAGGCAATGATGAAGTTCGCTCTGGGAATGAAGCGCTACGGCGAGGCGCTGAAACGCTTGCAGACCACCGAAGGCGATATGTTCGGCTCGATGCTCACGCCCGAAGAGCGCCGCAAACAAGACCGCGATATGATGTTGAAGATCGCCGAGCGGACGCTACTGGAGGGCGGGACGTTCGACACAAGCGAGATGCTGTCAGCGGAGGAACAGGAGCTTGCGAAGGAACAAACCGCGCCGCTGGGAGTGACGGCGAAGATGCGCGACTATGCTGGCCGATTCGGATACAAGCTGGCCGGTGATCAGGAGATCAAGAAGAGTCTCTGGCTGCGAATTTACACGCCGCAACTCTGGCGCGAACACCGCGAGGATTGCGGAGTGTTGCGGAAGGCGCAGCTTGGGCTGTTCGGAGAGGAAGCAAAGATCGGAGATACAAAGACCGAGAACGGGGAAACCTACCGGCTCGAAGAAGAGACCGCCCGAAAACCGCGATGGCACAGAACCTCGAAGACCGTCCCAGTGCCGACTATGCCGCGCACGAAGGAGCGAGAAGGATACAGGATTATCAGCGAGGAAGAGGTGTTCGCACCGAAGAAGGGCGAGATCGGCGAGAATGTCAGCAGCAAGGACGTTGATTTCGTGCGGGTCGAGTTACAGAAGACCGGCTATTTGATGGTGAAGGGCACGAAGATCACAGACCCCAGCGACGTTGCGTATTTGTGCCGACAGCTTGCCGACAGCACCGTTGAGAAATTCATGGCAATCCCGATGGATGAAGAGGGGAATATCCTGACGGTGGACACAATCACCGTGGGAACGCTTAATAGCTCGCTGGCGCATCCCCGCGAGGCATTGCAGGGCGCGATCATGCTGGGAGCGAAGAGGATTGCGTTCGTTCACAACCATCCGAGCGGGAATTCTGAGGAATCGAGTCAGGATTCGGCGATCACGAAGGTACTGGGGAGTTCCTGCGAGAAGGCGGGTATCAAGTTCGAAGGCCATGTGATCATTGCCGGAGATCAGTATGGACTACTGGATGCTAATGGGGTGCGGGTAGATACCGGCAATGTTCCGCAGAAGCGAATGGGCGAGGAAGCCCCCATCCCGCTGTACAGGAAACAGAAGGCGGAATCGGCGGAGATGGAGCAGCGGAAGAGGGTGGATAACGAAACCGATCTTTTCGCCGAAGTTGAGAAGGTGATCAAGACGAGGCGCGGAGTCTGGGTTGTTGCTATGGGTAGCCAGAACCGAATCATCGGAGTTCACCAGATTGCCGACGATGCGAACATCACGGACAAGAGCCAGAGGAAGGTGATGGAGGCGATCACGAAGAACGGTTCCTCCAGCTTGATCTTCTACGTTGGCCTACAAGAGTCTGGCGACACAACCCAAATGCGCCACCGGACGGAAGAGGCAATCCAACAGGTATGGGCTGCGGTGAAAGACTTGCCGAAGGCAGTTGCCATTCCGGTATTCGATGTCGTGGCGGAGATCATGGGAGGCAAAGAGGGGAAGACCATGATGTATCGCATGTCTGGGATGGCTGAGAGCATTTTGAATAGCATCCAGAGATTCTTTGGGCTATTGAAGTCTGCAAGCGAGGCGAGGCAATGAATATTTTCAGGAATCTGAAATCCCACGCTCGAAAAGTTGACCCAGTGGCACTTTTCAAGTCGTTGGTAGGTGGGTACGATACAACGCCGGTTCGGAATCCGCAGCAGGGAGAGGTTCGGCAGTTCGGAGAGAAGGACGTGCGGAAGTTCGACGCGCAGCGCCATCGCTGGATTGACGCTGATGAATACGACCGTATCCAGAACCGCCGTATGAAATTCAATCTGGGAGGGAATGGACAGCAGCAGGCGGAAGGACAGCCGCAGCCCAAGACCAGCCCCCAGACCCACAATGGCGACAAGGTTGCGGTAGCCAAGCACGCGGAGGCCGCCGACGAGCACCGGAACCCGCACGAGTCACGGTTCAACGTTCTGCGGAACGTGCTGAAACAGTACAGCGGTCGGACGGCGATGATGAAGGACGAGATCGAAGACTTCATCGCCAAGTTCCACCCGCACTCGAAGGCCGACGCAGCGCAGGCCGCGAATCTGATTCCGCAGGCGGTTAGAGATCATGTCAAGGAAATGCCGACCGAGAAGCGCTATTTCAACGGCGAGAAATGGCGCGAAGATCGGATACACATGCACCGGAAGTTCGTGGAGCATCGCGTACGCGGAGTGAAGGAGGGAGTTCCAGACGGTCAGCGCGAGGCGATCATTCTGGCCGGTGGTGGAGGTTCGGGGAAGTCCAGCGTTGCGCGGAAGCTTTTCGGCAACATGGAGAAGGACAAGAGCGCGGTCTGGGCGGACGCAGACGTTGCGAAAGAGGCCATCCCCGAATACAAGATCATGTTCGCATTGCAGGACAAAGACGGCGCTGGAATTGTGCATGAGGAAAGTTCTGCGATGAACAAGGCCGTGATTGACGAGGCGCTGCGGAGAAAGCAGAACCTCGTGATTGACGGCCAGCTTGGAGACCCGAAGAAGGCGCACGCGCTCTACGACAAGCTCAAGCAGAACGGCTACAAGGTGACGCTGGTGCTGGTGAACGCCGACTATGAAAAGGCGCTGCACAGAGCGATGAAGCGATTCTCGCACACATTCCGCCTGCCGTCCCCGTCCGAATTGCGGAAGGGCAACGAGGGTGCGCCGGTATCATTCTGGCAACTGGCGAAACGGCTTGATTTCGGCGATGCCGCGATTGCCGTTGACAACAGTGATCGGGAACCCGTCGTGGCGTTTGAACGGCGTGCGGGAAATAACTATCTTTACAACGGCGAGGTATTCAAGAAGCTACTCGCAAAAGGAAAGGCCGAAGAGCATGGCAAAGATTTTGTCCGAAATGCAGAAATTCATCGCAAAGAAGATCGAGGAATTGCGAAACATTACTCCCGAAGAGTGGGAGCAAGCAAAGAAGGAAGCGGAGACTCAGGAGGACGCAGTTCACGAAGAAGTCTTCTCGACAAACTTCTTGGACGGCGCAACGCCGGAACAGAGAAAGTTTCCGCCGAGCGAGAAGTAACCCCCAATCTCTTCCCCGCTTTCGGGAAGTCTCAGATGGGACTTTTCGGGGGCGAGACCGCAACAGCCGCACCACCCGCAGCACCACCCAAGTCAAAGAGCGCCACGTCTTCCACAGGTGTATCGTGGAAGCGCATGGGGCTTGAAAAACCCAACCACAAGTATATCCGTCGCTTCCGAAACAAGGCAGGCGAATGGGAATACGTCTATCGTGATCAGTTCGGTCAGGAGTTCGAGGGCAACGCCGAGGGCGAACCGCTCCCGCGCACGCGCAACTGGCAGGAAGGCGACCCCGTTCACGTCGGGACGAAGACCGGCAAGATCGTGAAGGTTGGCGATGAAACCGTCGCGGTGAAGTTCGACAACGGCGACGAGGGTTCATACTTCAACTACATGGTCGAGCATGGCAAGGAACGCCAGCGCCGCCTCTGGAGCAAGAAGGGATACGACGAGGGACACTGGCAGAGCTTGATTGACGAACTCGAAGCCGATCTGGAGCAAGGCAAAGAGAGCGGCCAGTACGAGACCGCCGACTCAAAGGCGGAGCTTGAACGCAAGATCAAGTACGCGAAGGAAGAGAGCGAGAGCGCGAAAGCATCGCTCCCGCCCGACGAGAAGCCGCAGGAACTCCCAGCCCCGCCGAAGGACGAGAGCCAATACGTCAAGCAATCGGAGTACAACAGGGCGCTCAGGAGCGCATACTTCGACGACAAGGGCAATTATATCGCATCCAGCCGTGAGAAGAAGGCCGAGTATCCGAAGCACCCAATCGGGACGTGGAAGATTGACGACGATTTCAAGGGCATCTACGGCAGCGACATTGAGCAGTTGCGCGAGTTCGACCCGCACGATCTGATGCCGAGCGAATCCAGCACAGAACGCATGGATGATGCCCAGCGCTATGCCGGATGGCGCATGGAGGGCGACGAACCGCCACCGATCAATGTATTGCAGACGGAAAACGGCCACTACAAGATCACAGACGGACACCGGCGCTGGATTGCCGCCATGAAGAGCGGCAAGAAGATCAAGGCGTGGGTGAGTCCCATCACCGGAACCGGCAAGTTCACGTCCAGCGGCAAAGAGCTTATGACGGGATTGACCCACGAGCTTGCCAACGGTCGGAACCTCGAATCTGAGCGCCAGAAGGCCGAAGAGGACGAGAAGAAGTCAACGCAGAAGCCCGACGCGAAGACATTCTACCACGGCAGCGGGAAGCCGTTGGTGGGAGAATTGAAGATTGACTCAAAATCAAAAACTGGGATAGGGGGCAACTCCGCAACGCTGGGAAATGCGATCTACCTCACTGAGAGCGAACCCGCAGCCAGACTGTTCTCCCATGTCTCGAAACAGAATCACGTTCTGTCAGACGAGAATCTTTCGGCTGGGGAGAGACTGGAGAAAGTCGGCCAAGTGGGAATGGGGAATGTCTATCAGGTCAAGGTGAATCCAGAAGCGAAGATTTACGACGCGGAGAAACCGCTGGATGCGAAGACCGTTCGCGCATTGCTCAAAGAAGCCGGAGTCCCCGCAAAGCTCGTAGCCAGCCACAAGGACAGCGAGGTTTCCGACTTCCAGATCATTCAGCACTTGCTCCAGTACGCGAAGAAGTTGGACGTGAAGCAAAACGCCGTCGAATGGTTTATGAAGAAGCTGGGATACGACGGTATCAGGATACGCGAATCAAGCTGGGACGACTGGCAATACTTTCCGAGAGAAGCGGGTATTGACTACCACGACTTTTCCGATACCCCCGTGACCGTTGCGATCTACAACGACAAGATGATTGAGGGATACAAGGAGAACGAGGACGAGCGGTACAAGCAATGGGGCGATGGAATGGTGAAGTCCATCGGCGGGGAGGACATGATCAAGGGCATGATGAAGCGGATATTCACCGCCTTGCAGGAAGCCCGCGAAGACGTGGACAAGAACCCGACCGAAGCCCAGAAGAAGGCGGGCAACTATGCGAAGGGGCACGTCCGGCTGCATGGCCTCGACATTGCGCTGGAGAACCCGAAGGGCGGAACGCGCAGCGGTATTGACCCAGACGGGAAGCCGTGGAAGGTGAAGATGCGCCACGACTATGGATATATCAAGCGCACCGAGGGGAAGGACGGCGACCACGTTGACGTATTCATCGGCGAAGACCCGAAGAGCGAGATCGTGTTCGTTGTCAACCAGATTGACCCGAAGACTGGGAAGTTCGACGAGCATAAGGTGATGATGGGATTCTCGAACGAGGAAGAGGCCATTCGGGGATACAAGGCGAACTACACCGACGATGCCTCCCAGAGAATCGGCGCGGTCATTCCTCAGACGATGGAGCAATTCAAGAAGTGGCTGGACAACGGCGACACTACCAAGCCGCTGCGGAAGTCCCAGATGAACCTGTTCGGCGCAGAAGAGCACCATATCGGCGACGTGAAGAGCGAAGACGGGAAGAACTACATATTCCTCGAAAGCACCATCGGGAAACCACGCTGGCACAGTGCGGAAGATGCGGCCACCCTGCACAGCGAGGGGCTACTTACACCCGAATCGAAGTCCGCATTTACAGCCAAGCGGGAGGCGATCAATCCGCAGGTAAAGATCGGGTCGCCATACGAGAAGGTGGACACGCGGAACGTTGCGAAGGAACAGAAGCGCATTGCCAAGCGGCACGAGGGCGCGGAGTGGGAAGACTTTGAGAGCGTGGTTCGACAGGCGCACGAGGGAAAAGGCAACTTCGAAGTCGGCGAGGTGTACTGGTGGACGCACCCCAACAAAATCTTTGACGATTTCAGCCGTGAAGTGATCGTAGCCGGTAAAGAGGTCAACGGCAAGGTTCCGGTGTATTCCTACACGCACAGCGGGAACAAGTTTCTTCCGCCGCGCAGCGCCGTCGCGGAGCTTACACCGAAGGAGCAACTGAGCACGCTGGCCGAGCACAAAGCAAAGGCCACGCCCAAGCTCGAAGCTCCGAAGGATTCCAAGCCGACGTGGAAGCTTACCAAGAAGGCCGGACGGATGCCGAAAGACTCATACGTCGGAGAGTTTGAGTTACCCGATGGGCAGACTGTCAACCTGCACAAGATCGGTGATGGTCAATGGAAGCTATTCGAGCCAAAGCCGTACGGGAGCGGCGAGACGGTAGCCGAATCCGAGGTTATGGGACGCAGCGATTTCGTCAGGAATGGTGGAACACAATACTCCGGTTCTCAGCGGGCGCGGCGCTACAAGTTCTCACCGGAGTTTCTGGAGAAGCATGGTTCCCTGAAAGCCCCCGCCGCAGAATCAGAACAACCGTCAAAGAGCGCGATCAGCTTCTCCCGACTGAATCTGAACGTCGGCGACATAGTGAAGCTCAACGGCAAGAACGGAGCGCCCGACACTGAGGCCAATTTTCGGGGATACAATGACGAGGGCGGGAAACGATTCGCCGTTGTGGTGATGAAGAACGGGGTGCAGATCAGCGTTCCGCAGGAAGATATTGCGGGGAAGGTCGGAGGCAAGGAAGCGACCCCGCACGAGCAATTTACAGAAATGACGAACAAGTATTCCGACGTATTCAGCAGCGACGAGATGGAGCGCCTGAGCGAGTTCTACCAGAAGGAACAGTGGGGAGAGGGCATGAAATTCATGGAGAAGATACTGGAGGAACGCGGAGTGCGGAAGAGCGCCGGTGAGATCAGCTTTGCGCGGTTGAAGAAGTCCGCCGACGCAGCCGTGGGCGACACGAAGACCGAGGGAGAATCAACCTACCAGTTGCGCGAAGTGACACCGACGCGCCCGCGCTGGTTCCGCCTCGACGCACAGGAGAAGAGACCAAAGATTCGCTCGGTCGCGTTCAAGATCAACGGCAAGCTCTATGCGGGCGAACCGAAGCAAGGGCACGCCCAGCTTTACGAGACGCTGCCGCCCGACGCGAAGAAAGAGTTCGACCGCGACGACTCCGACATTCAGGATGGCTTTATGACGAGCGACGGGAAGTTTCTCACGAGGGCGGAAGTGCAGAAGGCGTTCGGAGTTATCCCCACGTCAGAAGCGGCGCGGGAGTCAGGGCTATTCGAGACCGAAGAAGTGAAGAAAGCGTTTGTGGAACCCTTTATGATGCGGAAGGCAGGCCGATGAACCAGATTTCCTTTTCCCGATTGAACCAGAAGCCGGTTGAGACCCCCGCTGCGAAGACTGAGAGCGGGGGACTGTTCGAGTGGATGCGCGGAATCTTCCCACTGAGGAAGAACCAAATAGGGCTTTTCGGCGGTGATACCGCGACGGCGGAACCGCCGAAGCCCACCGCGCCCAAGATCAAGTTCAATCTTGGAGCGGGCGAGGGGTCTCCGAAAGTTGGAGATACGAAGGTGGAGAACGGGACGACGTACATCTTTCTCGAAACCACCATCGGAAAACCGCGCTGGCATACCTACGATCAGGCCAAGAAGCTCGATGTGGAGCACAAGCTGACACCGGCATCGCAGGCCGCAATGCTGGCGCATGGTGAGAAACCCGCCGCCAAGCAGAAGAAGCCCAAGAAGTTCTCGGACATGATTCAGCGGAAGATTGATGAACTGTCTGGGAAGAAGGAGAAGCCGGAGCCAAAGGAGAAGGAAGAGGATTACAGCGATCTGGTCGGGCAGGAGGCCGTGGTGCGCTTCATGGATTCGGACGGCGTTGGAAAGGGGAAAGGTGCAAGCGCCACGGGACTGATTCTCAAAGTTCGCCCGAAGGACATTAACGGCGACGTTCTGGTTAACGTCGAGCTTGGGACGGAACACCAGCACAAGGTTATCACAATTCCCATCGAAGACGTGCATCCAACGGGTCTGGATGTCGAGGGTCAATACCTGCGGAGGCCGCGTTCTACTAAGCAGCGTGACGCTCTCTCCGAGAGCGTCCACCAGAAGGTTGTCGAGGCGCAGGCGAAGGAGCGCGAAGAGGTCGCGCCGACATACAATCCCGAAGAGAGCGATCTGTTTTCCGGCACTCCGCTGGGGGGAGACCACGAGCGGAAGGATATGCCGCAGGTGAAAGCGGCAGATTTCGGGCGCATGTTGCAGTTGTTCGAGGAAGCTGGCGTAAGCTACGAGCGCACGAAGGAGAACGTCGGAAAACTGAAAGCCAGCCAGAAGGACATTGTGCGGAAGTTCCTCGAAGGCGACAAGCCGCTCGATCTCAAGACGCTCAAGCCGCTCGTCATTTCCAACGATGATTATATCGTGGACGGCCATCATCGCTGGCTGGAGATCAAAGCGCGGAACGGCGACGACGTGGAGGCGAACGTCATTCGGCTGGACATTCCGAAGGACGAGGCGATTGAGAAGTTGAAGGAGATTCAGCAGGAGATCGAAGACGAGAAGACGAAGAGCGGTGAGTTCGGCGTGTCCGCAGAGATTGTCGGACTCAAGAAGCAGCGCGAAGAGTGGAACCAGCAGGCGAGGCAGATTCTCGACTCGAAGGGTGACGACGAAATGACCGACGAGGACAAGGCCATACTCGCCAAGTATTCCGGCGACGGTGGAACGTCCGAGGTCTCGCTGAATGAGTTCTACACCAGCAAGGAGGTCGCTGGCTGGATGTGGAAGATGATGGAGAAATTCGGCTTCAACGGCGGGAGCGTGCTGGAGCCAAGCTGTTCGACCGGCGTATTCATCCACACCAAGCCGGAGGACACGCTGGTAACGGGCGTGGAGATTTCCGACGTGAGCGCGAGGATTGCGCGGATTCTGCACCCGAACGACATGATCGAGAATATGCCCTTTGAGCAGTATGCGAAGGAGAACGCGGACGAGAAGTTCGATGCGGTGATCGGAAATATCCCGTTCGGCGTGCGGGGCGCAAGCCGTGGAATCCACAAGCCCAAGATCGGCACGTTCGAAGAGTATTTCATGGACACGCTGTTTGACCATCTGCACGAAGGCGGGACGATGGGTATGATCGTGCCCACGGGGTTCCTCGACAACAAGACATTCCGCGAACTGAGGAAGAAGATCAGCGAACAGGCGCAATTTCTGGGAGCGTTCCGGCTGCCGAACACGGCTTTCAAGCACAGCGGAACGACCGTCACAACCGACGTGGTATTCTTCCGAAAGCACCCAGAGGCCGTTCAGCAGAAGATTCTCGAACTCAAGGCCGACCCCGCGAATCATGCGGCGCTCGACGAGGCCGGTATCTACGACGAGTCATTCGTGAACGGCGGATACTACGAGGGCGAAGGAGCGAAGCATATATGGGGAGAGAAGGACACCGGACGCTGGGGCGCAATGATCGTGAAGGGGAAGATCGGCGAAGCCCAGATGAAGGAAGCTCTGGACGAGGAAGCGCCGAATCAGCCGAGCTACGAAAAGCTGGTGGAAGGCGCGGCCAACGTGGAGCGCAAGCATCAGGTCGGCGACGTGATCTTTGTGAACGGTCGGCAGTATCGCCTGAATGAAAACCACCGCTGGGAGCGCGTTGGCGACGGAGAGGAAGATCGGCAGCGGAAGCTCAATGTGGACTTCCAGACGTTCGGCGTGGGCGACCGGAGCGAATTCCAGCAGACGATTTCCGACCGCGCCAAGCTGATTCGGCTGGACTCAAAGCAGCGGCGAGTGGCAGCGGACTATCTGGATGTCGTGGAGACTGAGGACTTCCCAGAGGCGGACGATCTGCGTGAGAGAGTGTCTAACGCCATGAACGCTTCCGCAGAAGCGCCGACCGAGCACGATGCCGCGAAGCTCTATCAGGCCAGTCTGATCGGTTCCTATATTGCTCAGTTGCAGGAGGAAGCGCAACGCGGGCATCTGCCGGACTACCGGCATTTCGAGCAGTTGGTTCTTCTGATGGAAGACTACCGCAAGGAGTTCGGGAATCCCGTCAAAGACAACCTCGTGGTGCAGGCCGGTGGGAGCGACAAGGGCATCCAGAAGTTTCTCGGAGGGTTCAAGGACGACGGCTCAACGTCGGACTTCATGCAGAACCCCGAAGCGTTTGTTCGCACCGAGGCGATGCGGGCGGGGTACGACCCCGACAATATCGGTTCAGTGCTCAAGCATTTCGATCAGAAGGGTATCAAGGGTGATCTGGCGACGATTGCGCGGTTCTACAACTGGGCGAAAGGCAAGAGCGACGATGAGCTTGAGGCCGTTTTGCTCCAGTGGGACGACGTTGCATATAGCGACGGCCAGTACTTCCCGATGGAGCGGGCGCTTTCGGGCAGCGTATATGACAAGCTCGACGGCTGGCAGGCGCAGGTCGCAAAGCTTCAATCGGGCAACGACCCGCACAAGGATTTGAAGATTGACAAGCTCCAGAAGCAAATCGGATTGCTGCGCGGCAAGGCGACATTCCGAAAGATCGAGGACATGCCGATCTTGTTCACGAGTCGTTGGATTCCGCTCAAGTATCTCAACCAGTACCTCCACGACGAACAGGACTGGAAGGGGATTTCGTTCGACCCTGACCGCAACCGATACGACGTTGACCCTACGACGTTCGGGAAGGAGCTTCCGACCGCACACAACGAGTACGGGGACTTTCTCAACTACGTGAACGGCGAGGGATTGACGCATGGCACTCAGAATGAAAACCGGATGGCCGCGCTCAAGGAGATGGAGCAGCAGTTCAAATCGTGGCTTGCCGTTCATCCCGACCGCGACAAGATCGAAGATCAGTTCAATCGCAGCTTCAACAACTATCTCAATGAAACGTTCGATGATTCGCCAATTGCGATAGACAAGAAGAGCGACAGCTTCGACCTGAACCCCTACCACTATTCTGCGATCAAGCGCTTGCTGTCTAAGGGACGCGGAATTCTGGCCTATGGGACGGGACTGGGGAAGACGTTCGCAGGACTGGCGACGGCATTGCTTCTGAAACAGACCGGCAAGGCGAAGAAGCCGATGGTCGTGGTTCCCAAGTCGGTTTTCGCCAACTGGCAGGAGGAAATCAAGCGTTTCGTCGGCGAGAAGAGCATCAACCTCATGGTGATCGGGCAGCACGAACGGAAGAAGAATGGCCTCGTGCAGAACGACAAGAACGGCAATCCGATCTGGGATGATGATACGTTCGAGCAGGTGCAGGCGAAGCTTCAACAGGTAGCGCAGAATGACTACGATCTGGTGCTCGTGACCCGCGACAAGCTGGATATGGTCGGCCTGAGCAAAGACACGATGGAGAGCTACCTTCACCAGATCATCAACAAGCACATCACGAGGGGAGACCTGAGCGACCGAGAATTCAAAGAGGCGGTCGAGCGGATGGAGGGTCAGATCATGGGGCGTGCAAGGGGAGGCCATGAAAAGACCCAGTTCGTCAATTTCGACGAGCTTGGAGTGGATGCGCTCTTCGTGGACGAGGCGCACAACTACCGGAACCTCTTTGGGCTTCTGGGGAGACAGCAGAATACAATGTGGGCGCTCTCGCAGCCGGACACGCAGCGCTCGATGCGTATGTATCTGTTCTCGAAGTGGGTGCGCGAACACAACACTCCAGAGAACCGGAACGTCTTTTTGCTCACCGCGACCCCCACGGTGAATAACCCGCTGGAGGCGTTCAACATGCTGCAATACATCGCGCCGGAAGAACTGGACAAGAGAAACCTTCCGACGATCAGCGAATTCTTTGATATGTTCGGTCGGGTGGAACCCGTGAACGTGATGCGGGCAAACGGCCAGATGGAAGAAAGGATGGGACTTGTTGGCTTCCAGTCTTTGCCCGAATTGCGGCAGATGTTCCTCGAATATACGGACATGCGACGGGCAAAGGATGTTGGTTTGAAGGTTCCCGAAGAAGCCGCCGAATTCAAGCTTTCGGACTTCACGCCCACGCAGCGCCGTGTCTATGACGAGCTTCGCCAGCGGGCGGATGCTCTTTTTGACGCGAAGGCGAAGGGGCAGGACACGGAAGACCACCTGTTTTCGATCTTCTCCGACATGCAGAAGGCGACCGTCAGCTTGAGACTTCTCCAGCAGACCGGAAGCAAGCTTGCGCCGGTCGTGACCAACGCGGAGGTCGAAACGGAAGGCATGAGTCCGAAGATGCGTCAGTGCGTCGAGCATACGATTGACTTTCACAAGCAGGGGAAGAAGAAGATCATATTCGCGGAGTACAAGGAATTGCAGACAGAACTCCGCGACCAGCTTGTGAAGGCGGGGATTCCGAAGGAAGAAATCGTTATCGTGAACGCAGATACGGCGAAGTCCGCCCGCGACCGGCAGCGCATTTCCGACGAATACAACAAGGGCAAGTACACGGTCGTGATCGGCAACAAGACCATGCAGGAGGGGATGAACTTCCAGAGGGGAACTGGAGCGATTGACCACCTGATGCTGGCGTGGACTCCCGCCGACCTCGAACAGCGCAATGGTCGAGGCGTGCGACAGGGCAACAAGGTGGACTCCGTGGCCGTGAGCTACTATCTCACGAAGGGGTCGTTTGATCATTTCCTGCACGAAGCGGTCAACCGGAAGCGCGGATGGCAATGGGATTTGTGGCACAGTCAGGACGAGTCCGTGGAGAACAAGAACACCGGACGGTCATTCAGTCCGCAGGAACTTCGCGTGATGCTCTCCGAAGACCCAGAGGCCGAGCGGATACGTGCGGCGGAGATGGAGAAGAGCGCGGTCGAAAAGCAGGTGGACGGATACAAATCCAGAGCGCTCAGTTCCTTCAATCAGTATCAGAACTTGCTTATTCAGTATGGCAAGATGAGTCCCGAAGAGAAGGAAGCCGAGCGCGGGCGGGACGTGAAGACGCGCATTGACGTTGCGCGGTCGGGATTGCAGCGCGACAAGTACTTTGAGCAGAAGGGGCTTTTGGAGGGTAACGAACCCGCCTACGTGGACAGCGACAAGCGAATCCTGATGCCGGTGGGACGATACTTCACGGCGAATGACGGCGACTGGAAGAAGCATGGATTGTACCAGTTCGTGAAGGTTGACCCAGTGAAGCGCGAAGTGATTGTTCGCAAGGTGACACCGAGCGAGGGCGAGAGCGAGTATTCATACTATCGCGGTATCCCCAACCGGATGGGTGAGGTTCGTTCGGTGGACTATAAGGAGTTCCGAGAGCACTTCAAACAAGGAATCCAAGCTGCCAGCCCCGATCACGGCGAACTCCAGAATTTAGTTGTTGAACGGATGAAGCAGTTCAAAGACGTGACACTTCTTGCGCCGGAGACGCTTGCTGCGCGGAAGGCCGAGATTCTGGAGAAGCTTTCCGAGGGAGACAGCGACCAGATCGTGCCCTATGTGAATCAGGATACTGGCAAGGTCGAGTTCGCGGAACTCTCCGATTTCGTCTATCCGAAAGAATTCTTGAAGCACTCGAAGGACGAAGAGGCAGCCGGAGAAGAAAAGGGATACTGGATGGAGCACCACAGGAAATGGATGAAAACGGAACGCAAGCCCGTCGAATCCATCTATTTCCCAACCGACCCAGAGCGATTCAAAAAGGATATTCTGGCGCAGGCGCAGAAGGACGTAGAGGGATGGGAGAAGGAGTATAAGCGCTGGAAGGATATGTATGGTAGGAAGCGCGGGCGAAGCTGGAGGCCGAGTATGCCGGAGCGCAGCGCAGCGATGAAGATGGCGGACGCGATGTTCGGGCGCTACGGGAACTGGGAAGACCAAGAGATTGAAGAGGGTGAGACCGGAGATCAAGAATCGGTAGAAACCGAACAGGAGAACGAGGAATGATGATTCCAAAGGAGTTTGTCACCGAGAAGTCGCACCAGATTCTCGAAGAGCGCGGCGAGACAGAGTTGAAGTTCCTTTCGAGCGCGGTTCCAGCGTTCGTGAAGGACTTGCTGACGAAAGCGCCGGACTTCTGGAAGAATTTCGGAATGTACTGGTGGAACCTGATGGCCGTGATGGAGAACTACGCGCCACGGGAGTTCCGCCAGTACGCGCAGATGGTTGGAGGACAGGAACAGTTTGGACGGGACGACGAGATCAGGCGCGAGTACGACTACGGAACGGATATGTTCAACTGGGTCGCAGCCATGCTGTATCTGGAGTTTCGGATTGAGTCCTATCAGCTTGGCGCAGACAACCCGCATTACGTGACCGACGAGTACGGAAACGAACGAGCATACATTCCGAGCGTAGGATTCGTCAATGAGGAAGACACGGATGAAGGTGAAACTCCGAACGCAGAGTAGGGCGGTTCATCGGGTGCGCGAGTTCGAGGAATCCGTTGAGACCGTCGAGCAGGCAATCAGAAGGTTTGTGCCTGACTCCATGAGTCAGTACCGGCTAATGATCTCTCTGGAGAAGAGTCTGGAGCGGGACGACCGTGGGAGGGTGCAATTCAAGACCTACGCTATCGCATGGAGGCGAAGGGTCGTGCGTGAGCTTCTGAAAAGTCTGACGCAGACCGAGATCGCGGAGAAGCTGGGGGTTCCCGTGGCGACGGTGCAGAACGACGTGCGCTGGCTCTACGAGAATAGGGGTAAAAAAATTTGAAATCGCGTTATACCTTATGGCACAAGAAACAATAAAATGTGGGAGTTTTTACACTGGGTCATGTGTATTTTAGCTTAGGTTCTATCCCATGATCGGAACGCAATTCAAAATCCACGGTGAGTTTGATCTGGTCAAGTCCGCACCCGCTGCGGACAAGGGCATTGTCATTCGCGGGAGAATCCTCGAAGAGAAGAAGGACGTGCAGGGCGAAACGCCGATTGTGGCCGAGATGGACTGGTCGCATTTCGACAAGCGCGGATTCATCAAGGATGAGCACGACCCAGTTGAGTTCGTGATGGAGAAGGGGCAGCCGAAGGTGCTCCGCACCGTCCCCAGCCCCGACAACATCATCGGCATCCCCCTCAAGCGCGAAGTGGTTGGAAAGTCCGTGTTCATCACGGCGCGGCTCTTCCCGAACAACCCTCGGACGATCAAGCTCATTGATCTCATGCGCTCATTCGACGAGCACAACCGCCTGCACCCCGAAAGCCCCCGCCACGTCGGTTTCAGCATCGAGGGGAACTACACGAAGAAGCTCCCCAATGGTCGGTATGCCGGTTCGGTCTATAACGTGGCGCTCACGCACAAGCCCCAAGACCCAGAGACGTTCGCCGAGGTTGTGACGCTGGCGAAGTCCATGATGGCCGGATATGCAACGTCGCCGGAGACGATGGCCGGAGGGGGAACGCTCAGGCGAGAAAGTCTGGAAGGCAGCAAACGCAATCATTCATCCACCAATCCACACGAGGTAACAATGTTCAAGTCCAAAAGCGAGTGCTACGCGCACCACATGAAGGCGGGCAAGAGCAAGGAAGATGCCGCTCGTCTCGCCGCAGAGTGGGAAGAAGAGCAGGGCAGGGCGAAGGGTGCAAAGGCCGAAGCGTTCGGCAAGAGCATCCAGACCGCGCTCGATGCTTTCAAGAAGAGTCTCACGGTCGTCAACGAGTTCGTTCCGGCCATCGAGAAGAGAGCCACGGAGATCGCTGGCTTCGGCGAGGAACTGCGGAAGTCCATCGAGCCGGTGAAGGAAGGCAAGGAAGTGGACGGCGTGAAGCTTCTGGAGACGCAGGCCAGCGCCACCATTTCGGTCGGCGACATCCAGAAGGAAAGCTCCGTTGCGCTGGCGAAGAGCATGGCCGCCATCGCCGAGGGTATGACGGAGATCGTCAACCTCGTGAAGTCCATGCAGGAACAGCAGACCGCCACGCAGGAGTTCGTGGAGTCCGTCAACACCGATCTGCAAACGTTCGTCAAGGGCGTTCGCATCAACGGTGGGCGCACGACCGAGAACCTTGACCGCCTTCCGGTCGAGGGGGTGCAGGTCGCGGGACTCAACAAGTCGGTGTCCAAGCGCGACATCGGCCTGTTCCTTGTCCGGCGCGGTCAAGAGGAAGCCGGCGCCGGTCGCAACGGCAATGTGTACTTCAACGCGCACGATGCGTTCCGCGTCAGCGGCCTGATGGGTCTCAACAAGTCCATTCAGGAAGAAGTGATCAAGCAGTTCCCCGAACCCGCCGAAGCTTGAGCGGGAACGGTCGGCAGCGAACACAAGTAGCGAAGTAACGTATCCACCAATCTATTCTCGGAGAGAAACCGATGAACGAGCAGCTTCTGGAAACCGGAGAGAGTGGCGCTGGTCTTGGTCTTGACGGCGTTGCTGGTCTTCAAGAGATTCTGATGAAGGGCGGTTCCCCCTTCCTCAATCTCCAGAAAGCCCTCGAAGCGGGCTACGCCACGTCCCCTGATACCATGCAGGGTGGCGGTGCGTTCCGTATCGAGTCGCTGGAGAGCGCAATCACGAACCTGATCTTCACCGAACAGTCAACGGTGATGGCGAACGACCTTCTGGCCAGCAAGGAGAAGGCCGACAACACGGTGCTCCAGTTCAGCACTCTGGATGACATCGGCGAAGCGTACACCTACGAGGAAGGCGGAGCGCCTGCCGAAGAGGACGACGATTACAGCCGGAAGTACAAGCTGGTGAAGTATATCGGCGCTATCGGCGTGGTCACGAACGTCCTTCTGGCGACCAACAACCTCGTCAGCGCCCGCGAAGAGAAGATTCGCCGGAAGAACATGGCGATCAAGCGCAAGCTTGATCAGCTTGCCTACTTCGGCGATTCCTCGCTCGTCTCCACGGAGTTCGACGGACTTATGGCGGAAGTCCAGAACGCGATCAACAGCGGTCTGGGCACGTCCAGCCAGATCGTTGACCTGCGCGGCAAGCGCCCGATGCTCGAATCCTTCAACGAGGGCGTGAACGCCATCGAGAACGTCGCTGGTTCGACGGGGAATCTGCGGCTCTACATGAGTCCCACGTCGTACAAGAACTTCCTCAGCGAACTGATGGCGCAGAAGCGCTTCTTCATCAACGGACGCGGTTCGCAGGACGTTGATGCGGAGATTCAGGGCTTGAAGCTCAACCGGCTCGTCCACTACGGCGGAGAAGCCGAAATCCGGCGTGATATGTTCCTGAACGCCCGCAAGTTCCCGCGCCGGAACACCGCCGACAATGCCTTCATCGCGTCCGGCGACAAAGCCCCCGCGACCCCGACGATCACCTCTGTCACGCCCACGGCGGATGCGGCCTCGCTTCTGACGGCTGCGACCTACGACTATGCGGTTGTGGCGGTCAACAAGTACGGCCACAAGTCCGTCCCGCAGGAAACCAACGGCGCGGACATCGTGATCGGCTCCGGCCAGAAAGCGGTGTTCACGGTGGTTGACGGTGGTTCGACCTCCGGCCAAGAGGCGACGGCGTTTGAGGTCTATCGGCGCGACTCCGCCTCGACCGACCCGCACGACTATCGCTACCTCTTCACGGCGAAGGCCGGTGCGACGTTCGCGGATTCCGGCCAGACCATCCCCGACACCGACACGATGTTCCTGATCGAGTGGTCGAAGGACGTGCTGGTGTACAAGCAGCTTCTCGATCTCACCCTCTTCCCGCTGGCGACGACCGTGGATTCGATTCGCTGGTTGCAGCGCCTCTACGGGACGCTGATGGTGAAGAACCCGCGCCGCGTCGTGGTGTTCAAGAACGTCGGAAGCATCCCGAACTGACCACAATGACCTCTGCGTGACGAACCCGTGATATGGTTCGTCACGCAAGTCTTTGTTCAACCACGATCATCGAAAGGTTCCTCAACATGAAACGGACACTCATTCTCTTCGTCGCGTTCTTCGTCGCGCTGGGAATGGCCGGTGTGTTCAATGAAGCACTTGGCCAGACCGTCGCTAACGTCAACACCAAAGGCGTGATCATGGCTCAGGACTCTTCTCTGACCAACAGCGGAACGAGCGCCAGCAGCGTGATCTCCCTGATCGCCAAGAAGGACGACTATCGAACCTCGGTCAACTACCTTGCCGCCGCAAGCGTTCTCGTGACCGGCAAGCAGGCCAGCGATTCGGTCTATGCGGATGTGTACGTCCGCGTCGGAAAGATTTCTGGCGGAACGGCCAAGTCCACATACGCAGACGTTCTCGTGGACAGTTTGAAGAGCACCAAGACCGCGACCGTCGTTGACCTATCGAAATACCTGACATTCGATCAGTTGGCCATCGTCGTCAAGGGGCGAAGCGCCGGAAACGGAGCGTCGGCCACTTGGAGCGCGATCTTCGGCGGAGTCGGGAAGCCGGTTGTTCCATATTGACCGCCCCGTTCTCTCTATCCACCACCCTGAATAATGAATGGGCGCGAAGCTGCACAAGCATCGCGCCCATTTTTCCACCACCCAAGAGAAGGAACGCCGTATGAAAACCGTCAAGCACCCCGAACGCTGCGCCAAGAAGGTCAAGACCTCACTGGGTGAAGTCCAGTTCAACGAGAAGGGCGATGCCGAAGTGTCGGATGAAGTGTTCGACCTTTTGATGGGCGTGCCCGCCTTCAAGAAGGTCAACATGGTCGAGATTCCGGCCACTCCGGTTATCTCAGGTCTGGGGACGATCACCGCACCGCCCGCGCCCGCCGCGCCGGAAGCACCGCCCGCGCCTGCCGAGCCGTCGCCCGATGTAACCACCCAGCCAGCCGGTTCGCAGAGGGCGACCGGACAACGCGGACGGTCGAACAAGTAGGGGCTTTGATCATGCTCCCATTTTCCTTCAATCCACTTTTCGTCGCCAGCATCATGCCTCAGAATTTCTCGGACTTCATCTGGCTTTCGATTCTTCTGCCCCTTCTTGGCTTCATCGGGAAGGTGCTCTGGGACTACTTTCAGGGAATCAAGAAGAACGCCAGCGATGCGATCAAGGCCGTTGATGCTTTCAAGAGGGGGCACGACGAGAACGACGGGAAGTGGATGAGGGAGTGGGGGGAACAACTCAACAAGATCGAGAATATGGAATCTGCCATTCGAACAGCGCAGCAAAGCGCAGAAACGGCGCTCCAGCACTCCCAAGAGATCAAGGACAACTATGTGGCAAGATTCGAGGATGTGAACGCTCGAATCGGCCAGATGGAGAAGTCCATACTTCAGGAGATGGCGAAGATCGGGACGAGCGTTGCGGTTCTGAACGCGCAACTTTCGCAGCGGAAGGTCGAGGGTTAGTGATGGAAAAGATACTCAAGGCGATTGAAGCCGCTTTCGATGCGGCGATTGCTGCGATCAAGTTCGCAGCGCAGATTTTCACCGAACCCGACAGCGCTAACGGCAAGCCGTCGTTCGGTCGCGTTACCGGAACGTATGTGATTATCAAGATCGTGGAGTTGGCCGACGCTGGAAAGGTCATACCAGAGGCGATGATGACGCTGTTCTACGTTCTGGTCGGCTACTCGCTCATGTCGAAGCTCTCGCCGCCTGTTCTCGATGTTGTGAAGACGTGGATGCAGAAGGGGACACCGAAGAGCGACACCCCCGCTCAGAGCGGCTAACCGAGGCACTGGAAGATGAAACAACTCTTCTTAGATCAGGCCAACACCTATTTCCTCGATGCAGCAAGCGCAACCAACGTCGCGGGTCTAACCGTGACGTTGACCGTTGTTGGCGAGAGCGGCGACGTTCTCACGGACAACAGCGGAAACCCTCTCAGGTTCAGCACCGTCCTTCCCACGCCCAGCGGAATGTTGCCGCTGACATACGACGGAACCGCCAAGAAGTATAAGGTGGGGTTCCAGTTCAATTCGGCGATCAATGATGAATACGTGCGTGCATACTGGGCAGCCAGCAACTCAGGCGTTCCGGTTGACCTGACGGGGTATTATCCCGAAGAGCTTTCCATTGTGCGCTCGATGCCGTCAGTCGTTGCTCCGCAGATATGTTCGGCGCAGTATTTCCTTGATGCGTTCCTTGCCGCCGACGAGAAGCTGGACGACGAATACTCGGATGCGATCACCGCGTTCACGGCGGATGGAAAGATCAATCTGGCGCGTGAGCTTCTGGCATCGCAGGGTGAACTGGAGCGGCGGACGAAGCTCAAGTTCTTTATTACCCCCCTGACGATGGAGCGGGACTTCTACATGCAGGAGTTCCGCAACGAGTTCTGGCAGCAGCAGACGGACTGGAGGCCGGTCGTTTCGCTTGACTCGTTCCTTCTCGTCTATGGCGGGACTCCCATTGACGTTTCGAACAACATTGCGAGTCAGATGGCCGTGGACAAGAAGATGGGCATTATCGAGTTTCTGCCGACCGTCGTTTCCGGCAACCTCTTCACCATGCTCATTTCCAGTATCAGCGCACTGGGGGCGACCATCGTGGCGCGTGGCGACTATTCCCGCGTGCCGATGCTCTTCCGCATCGAATACAAGGCGGGACTTGACTTCCCGAACCTCTCACCGGCGCAGAAAGAGTCAATTCGAAGAGCGGTATGCCGGAACGCCCTGATCAACCTGTTCCCGCGCATTGACCCGATGGTGCGGAAGGGTTCAGAGTCGCTATCCCTCGACGGCGCAAGCCGCTCGAAGTCAAATCAGATCACGCAGATCATCCAGACCTACAAGGAAGAAGAGAAACAGTGGGTCAGTGAGATCATGCGCGAATACGGGACGAACGTTGACATTGCTGTCGTATGAGCACGCCGAGAATCTGGACTCAGAACAACGTCCTCAGTTTCTTCCGCCAGTTCGGGGTGGACTGTCTGTACTATCAGGCGCGACTTTCGCCTGAGCTTCGCTACGGTGTCACCAAGCTCAGCGCGAACGCGCTCTATGGTTACAAATACGCCACCCCCTCGACGGTGCGGTTGCTGCGAACGTCTGTCAATTACCGGATTATCAATACCGAGCATGGACGTATCTACGAGGGCGGAGCGCGGTTCTCGATTCCCCCCATCGTGAAGGTCGCAGGAGTGATCACGCCGGTCTCGATGTTCGAGACGGTGTTCAAGGGCGACGTGATCGTTGTGAAGAACAAGCCCGTCCGCGACTACGATGTGCTCACGAAGGGCAAGCGAGACACGCTGTTCGCGTTCGACGTGAAGAAGATACTTTCGGTGTCGAGCGTGAACGCCTCTGGCGTAGAGACGCTGCACGCCTACGGGACGGACTACACGCTGACGGTTGACAACGTTGCCGTCAACGCGACGGTTCTGGTGGATGGAACGGTGCAGATCAACGCGACCGCCGACATGCCGATTGCATCCCAGATCGCTTTCGTCTGGCAGGCCGGTGGAACCGCCCCGCTCGATGGCCGTGAGTATTCCGTCGAGTTTCTTTGCTCTCCGAACTATGTGATCTGGGATGAGCTTGCGAACGTCCGAGCCACCGAAGACGAGAACCTGCCGAAGATGGTAATGACGGTCAAGCGGGCGTATTTCGCTAACGCCGCCAACACCATTGACGGAATCCAGACCGATGAAGCGGTCATGGGTAACAAGGAATTCCGAGACGACGGAGAGTAGCCGTGATTCTTGGCCTGAACGTTGACGTTGATCTCTCTGGGATTCAGGCGCTCGAAGATTTCGCGGAGCTTATTCCGTCGCGTCTGGCAAAGGTGATCGAGGCCACCGGCACGCAGCTTGTGGCCGAGTGGAGCAAAGAAGCCCGCATTGCCCTCAAGAATCCCTCTGGCTATGTGCTCAAGATCGAGGAAGGCGTGGAATACCCGTTCCACGACGACCCGCTGCACTACGTCGTGACCAACCGACACCCCGCCGTGATGTTTCTGGAGGAAGGCGTTGACCCATTCGACTTGAAGAAGATGCTGGAGACCAGCAGCAAGGTCAAGATCAGCAAAGAAGGGAAACGCTATCTGCGTGTCCCGTTCAAGCACTCCGTCGAGAGTATGGAATCCGCAGGAATAGACCCGCGAGAGTTCCAGCAGCTTGCTACCAGCCAGAAGCAAACCCGACTGGTGGTGGATGCGAGACGGCGTTATGAGTGGGGAGATCGGTTGAAGGACATGGGCGATCTGGGAAAGCGCCGGAAGTTCTTCTCAGGGATGGGGGACAAGTTCGCGGCGGAGCGTGGCGTTCGAGGCCGAACCGTGGACTACACTTGGAAGACCAGCCCTTTCGAGAATGTCGTGCGGTTCAAGGAGAACCACGGCAGCAGCTACATGACGTTCCGCACGATCAGCGAGAACTCTGACCCCGATAGCTGGATTCACCCCGGAATCCGCGCAACTCACATCGCGGAGATGGCCGTGAGCAACGTCGAGCCAATGTTCATCGCGGCGGTTCGAGAGATCATTCCTGAGATCGCTCAGGAAGCGTTCAGCAGATTGCAGATTATCTGAATCCATAAAAGGTGGGAGTTTTTACACCCTCGCCGGAAGTATCTTTGTATCAGGTGTAGCAGTAGGGCTGCACCCAGCACTTTGACCACTATTTTCGTCGAACAGTGCCTAATCCACTGGCCTCTTTTGTCGCCGGAATTGATCAGCAGGGATACGGTGGGGAAGTCGTTATGAATATCGGCTATCCCAGCGCTCTGCCGAACAGTTGGCAGCTTTTCGTCTTCAAGAAACAGGGCGCATACGTCGGAGACACGACTATCACCGACTATTTCGCCGGTAACTTGAACGACAATCAGCTTGCCGACGAGGGAATCTTTGTCTTCCGCGATCTACCGGCCAGCATCACCTTTACCCGTCTGATTGATCTCCGCGTCGAGAACGGAAAGAGCTATTACTACCGAGCGCTCATTCGGGACTTGACACTTCTCCAGAACTCGACGACGCTGGACGTGAACGCCTCACCAGTTGCCAACATGCGAATCAGCGTGGCGGATGGCAAGGACTACGTTGCCAGAGCGGTTGAGAAAGCGATTGACGCATGGAAGGATGCCTCCGGCAACAAGCCGACGCTGGAGAAGGATGTTCGGGTGTTCAAAGCGCACGCACGCCGGAAGGAAGAGCAGCTATTCGTCGTCGTAAGCCGAGTGGCCGGTCAGAACGTCGAGCGCTATCTGGATTCAGAGCTTGGCGAAGACAACGGAGTGAAGATCAAGGGAGAGACCGACCTTGACACCATCCAGATCGAGTGGGTTTCGATAGGCGACCCAGAGCGCCGCGACAAGCTCACGAACGTATTCCGCGTGATGCGTCAGGTGATGCGGCATTTCATCATCCGCGCAGGCAACGGGAAGGTGCGCGACGTTCGGTTCACGATGTCGGGCGACGGCGAGGGGCAGTATCAGGGCGAGACGGCGCACATCGGACGCATGACCGCAGCGGTGCAGATCGAGAATCGCCTTGAGCTTGCGAACCTCGGAACGGGCACGCTGGCAGCGATCAATACAACTTATCAGGGAGTGGTTCTGTGATGGAAAAAGAGAGCAGCAAGAAGCCCGTGAGAATCGCGCTGGTGGAAGACGTTGCGCCGGTCGCCGAAGAACCGAAGGTCAACATCCATACGTTCGTGTCCACGCTGGGCAATCCGCTGGGAATCAAGAGTCGGATGCAGGCGCACATGGGCGCGACCGGAGACTCCCGTTCCGAGCGCACGCTGGACGAGTGGAAGAAAGTGTATTCAGACTGTATGAACCGAGTCACGAATTAACGAAGGAGCAATGCAATGTCTCTGACGCTGGGAGGTAAAACGTTCTTTGTCCCCGCCGCGTATGCGATTACGAAAGTGATCAACGCAGGCGGAACGGCGCTCCCGATTTTCAACGTGGGCGTGATCATCGCCAAGCAGATGAAGGGAACACCCTACACCGTTGGCACTGGCTCAACGCCGGTTACGGCAGACCAGTTCATTCTCCCCGTTGCCAGCCCCGCCGACATGGAAGCCCTGTTCGGCATCGAGGGGGACAACGAGGGAGTGACTTTCCTGCGCTACGCAAAGAAGACGGGCGCGGGAACTGTCTATTTTCTGGGGGTCAACCCGACCACCCAGTTGACGGGCGGAGTCGTGCAGAACGCGACCCCCGCGAACGCAATCACGTTCGCGTCGAAGGACTATGGGGCGTACGTCAACGATACTTCGCTGACGATTGCCACGAGCATCCACACGATCATCCCGCCGAAGAACACAACCTTCCTCACGGCGGACAGTGGAACCGGCGCAACGATTTCGGTGAAGAGCGTGAAGCCCTTCAAGGTCGGCGACACGGTGCTGGTCACCAGCAACGCCTATGCAGCGCCGGTGTCGAAGGTCATTCAGACCATTGACGCGGTGAACAAGACGATCACGTTCACCACCACGATTGCGACGAGCGCTCTCAAGGCGGACTATGCCCGAATCTTCCAAGAGGATACGGACAATCAGGAGGTTTCCACGGCGCTGACGACCCCGCAGAATGTGATTGACTTCTACGCCACGTCGAAATACCTGAGCGCGGTTCCGGTGAACGGAATCTCCCTCATGCCGGTCACGCTGGCGAAGACCTACATCCAGAACCTCACAAGCGCGACGAAGGCGACCAGCCCCGATGCGACGGCGACCGACTGGCAGAATATCGCCGACAACTTCGAGCGCTGGAACGAGGAATTTGCCATCGCCAACAAGATTTACCTGCGCGTGCTGGGTTTGGTCACGTCGGATTCCGGCAACCACGTCAGCTTCCGCGATCTGGCGCTTTCCCTCCGCAGCAAGAACAAGCCGATTGCGATTGTGGCCGGTTGCGGTATGGGCGACTACTCGCAGGTCGTTGGCAACGCGGCCAACCCGCGCACCCGCTCTATCGCGCTGAATTCCGACGACTTCCAGCTTGCCGGATACGGCCTCGACGGATATGCGCCGTACCTCTCGCTGGCCGGTGAGCACTTCGGGATGCGTCTGGGCAATGACATCAACCACAACCAGACGAACGACGACATCATCGCCTCGACGGTCGAGAAGGCGTATTTCAAGGACGATGCCTCGCTGGTCGGCGACCTGCAAGCGGGTGTCTGTGCGATCAAAATGACCCCCACGGGCTACAAGGTTCCGCAGGGCATTTCGACGTACCAAGATCAGACGACCACGTTCAACACGAGCACCAAGAAGACGTACCTGATTATGAACCGCGATCTTGCGGACTTCGATCTGCGTGCGATTCTGGAGCTTCTGGATTCGATGGTCGGCGCAGATGGACTGACGGCGCAGATCGTTCGCGCAGCCGTCATGCAGGTTTCCGAGCTTATGAAGTCGCTGGGGTATATCAAGAGCTACACCATCGTCAGCATCACCAAGAGCGGCAATGCCTTCACGGTGGAGCGGCAGGTTGCGATTGATTCCCCGACCGACTTCTTCGGCCTCACGAACACGATTGTTGTTGACTAAGGGAAAGGATTCGCGCAATGGGACTGAATCAATCTTTCAACGGCTCCGCCCTGAACGTTGTTCTCGTGGGTCAGGATGCGAACGGCAAGCAGGTCAAGATTCTCGCACGCGGCTCGAACTTCACCTACACGCGCCGGTTCAGTTACAGCAATCCCGACGAACTGAACACGACGCATGTGCAGGAGACGAATCTGGGACGCGAAGAGCTTGGCACTGGCCGCATCGCGGTTGTGTTCACGCTGAACAACAACGACGCGCTGCCGTCCGCCGACACCATCCGGTCGCTCAAGGAGTTCACAATCCTTGAGATCACCGGCGACGACCATCCGCTCAACGACTCGACGAAGGCCGACCCGAACGTGGTGATGAACGCCTTCATCGGGGCGCGGATTGTCGGCGAGAGTTCCGGTTCTGCGGTCAATCAGACGAAGATGATTGACGTGGAAGTGATCTTTCGCCGGAAGCTCAGTGGCGCAATGTGGAAGGCGCAGCAGGCCGACGCGGTGTACCCCGCGAACTAAGCGGGAACTTGTGGGGGTTCTTGGACTGGTGGTGGTAGTGCGGTGGTGGAGTCTGGGAACCCCCGCTTTGCTAAACGATAGACCGACGAAATAAGGGACGATCATGGCCGAATCAGACAACATCGTTGCTTTTGACGTTAAGGGGCTGGGGAGTTTCACGGCATACAAAGAAGCCCCCGCGAAAATGTTCTTCCTCGACCGCAGGGTGGAGATTGCGAAAATTCTGGGAGGGCGCATCGAACTGGTGAAGCTCGAAACCCAGATGCGGACGCTGCGGGATTCCAACGACCCCGCCGATCAGGAAATGGCGCAAGCGCTGGGAATGGAAGTGCTGCGGGCAAATGCCGTTGTGGATATGAAGGCGCTTCTGGTGTCGGCTCCAAAGGGGTTCGCCATCGGGAAGCTTACCCCACGGGAGTTCGACGATCTTTGGGCGGCGATGGAGGCCGCCCTCAAACCGTTTCCGACAGGAAATTCAACAGAGGCAGCGTCAGCTTCTCCGAATACATCGGCTGGACAGTGACGCGAAGAGAGTCAGGTCGAAAGCGTTCCAGAATGAAGTCAAACGCGCCAAGTCTCTGATTGCATGGTGGAAGAGGAAATTCAACTACTCCGCGAATGATGAACGCTTTTTGACCGCTACACTCACTCAGATTCTCGAAGATGCGGTGCAGGAACAGGCGCACCAGTATATCGCAGAGTTTGAGTCTTTCGACGAAGGCACTAATCGGTACGCAAAGAAGCACGCGACCGACAAGAAGTTTGTGGAACAAGACCGCAAGCAGCTTGAGAACGCTATCAACGACTTCCTGACCTCGAAATGAATAACCAGTTCAACGCACTCTCCGTAGAAATCGGCGCTCAGAACAAGACGAAGCCGGTGTTCGACGAGGTACGGCGTGACGCGAAGACAACCGCCGAGGAAGTCCGCAAGGCGCTCGGAACCCCCGAAGAGTCTTTCCTGCGACACAAAGGGGAGGACGTTCAGCTTTTCCTCAAGGATATTGCCACATCCCCACGGGCGCGTGAACTCCGCGAGAACATGGAAGCTCTCACCACGGGAGCCATCACCGACCCGAACCGCAGGCGTGTTGTTCTCGACAGGGCGAAGGAACTCTGGAGCGATCTCTATTCAGGCGTGAAGGACGTTCGCAGGAAGCTTATCCGCGACCTCGAAACAGACCGAGACCTCGACGTTGAGAAGGTGATGACGGGGGAGAATTTCAAAATCCTCACCGAGAACACTGACGATGCGACGGCATCGCTTCTGGGGTTGAAGAAAGTTCTTGACGATCTGGAGGGAAAGGGAAGTAAGGGTGGGGGTGGAGGTCGAGGCGGATTCCCGACCTACATGATCTCAACGGTCAACGCCGCAATGTCGCTGGGGGCGATGGGCGCAAGTCTGTATCGTGGAAGTCAGCTTGCATTTGATCTCAATTCACCGCAGGGCATGGCGAACGCCATCACCCAGTATGAGATTGCGCGAACGCACATCATCGGCGATGCCATCGGCAAGATCATCGGCGGTTCTCTCGGTGCGCTGGGCGGGTGGGCTGGGGGGTTTCTCGGAATGGGCATCGGGGGGCAGGCGGGTTCGACGATCAGCCAGTTCTTCACGACGGGAACAGAGAAAGAGCTAAAGCAGTACAACTCCCTCTTCTCGAACGCGCAGCGGGGCGTGCAGAGGTATGGCGGTTATCAGGAGTCCATCTACGATCTGTTCTACCGCTTCGGCGACCGCGCCAATATCGCCGGTACGCGGTATGGATTTCTCGGACTGGACGAAAGCCCCACCGAGCAAGGCAGGTCGCAGGGCATGTTCGACGCGCTCAGGGGCAGCAGCAGCTTCGGGCGGTTCGCCGACATGCGGGCGATGGCCGCGTTCTATCGGATGAAGCCGGAAGAGCTTTTCAGCATACTCCCAGCGTTCCGATTTACGCAGCGCGATCTGGGTTCAGGCGCAATCCAGAGACTCGGAAGCCAAACGGGTATGCTGGACTTGTCGAAGGGGACGAACCGACTTCCCGAAATGCTGCAAATTCTGATGGCGCTCACCCAGCAGGCCAGCGGCGCGATGATCACGCCGGAGGGAACGGCGGGCGGAGTTTCGCTTCTCTCGCAGCTTCCCACGGCGATCTTTGGCGCTGGGAACGAATTCGGACGGCTCTCCCAGTCCGGCATGAGCACCATCGCTGGTGTTCAGTCGCTTATGTCGCCGTCGAGCGAGGGACACCGAGCGCTTCTGTTCAGCGCACTGGCCTCTGGCGCACGCCGCCGAGGGCAGCCGATGGACTTCATGGAAATCGGCTTGCGGATGCGCGAGGGGATTTTCAGAAAGCAGAACCTCGAAGACCTTCTCGCGGTGATGCCGCAGAACGAGATGCTGGCGAAAGCATACTTCTCCGCGATGATGCCGCAAGCTCCCGCCGAGCTTGTGCGCCGCATGGCCGCAATGCAGGGACGCGGAGAACTTACCGGCGCGGTCTCTGGTCTGGGGGATGTATATGGGGTCGAAGATATTCAGGGGATGCTGGGGATGGCGCAGCGGCGCGTAACCCCCGCGATGCGTGCCCAGCAAGCGATCAACCTCTCCGAACTGGGGACGGGCGAGAAGTTGCAGAACGAGATCAACGCGCTCAATGTGAAGTGGACGACGTTCCTGAACGATATGACGCAGACCGCGAAGGCGCTCAAGATTATGACCGACATGGCGGAGAAGTCGCGGAGCGAAGCGGAAGACATCATGGCCAGTTTTGCAGACAAGAGCGGAGCACGCGAACCGCACCCCAACGAACGCGCCTATGAACAGGCGATGAAGCACACGCTACTCCGATGATCGGATTCATTCGAAATAACGTGGCGAACATTCTCTATCTGGCTGGGAGCATTTGCTTCCTCGTCGGCACGCTCTACAACATGCTCAAGAAGGGTTGAGGCGTGTACAGGTTTCGAATCAATAGGCCGTATTTCGTCAATCTGAGCGCCCCGAAGGGTATGCAGGATTTCAGCGACCTTGTGCTCTCGCTTCATACGCGCAAGGCGCTCGGAGCCAGCGCCGGTTCGTGGGAGGTTCAGCTTCGCCCGAACTCCGATATGACCGCTGCCAGCGGCATCACGAAAGACAACTTCGAAAGTGTCGTGTACCGCATGTTCCGCCCGATGGATGTTGTGCTCGTGGGGATGAACGGCCAGACGATCATGCAGGGGTTCGTGGACAATGTGTACAAGACGAAGACCCAGCAGAACGAGGGAGTTCAGCGGACGATCACGATTCGAGGGCGTGACGCGACGAAGCTCTTCATCGAGGACGGCGTAGCCAGTGCGCCAGAGCTTGCAGTTCAGGACAACGTGAAGAAGTTGCTCGGAGAATCTGCGACCCAGTTCCTCCAGTGGATACGCGGCCTCGTGGACAATGGCACGCGGAACGTATTCGCCAACGGCTCGATACCGGAAGCGATGGACTGGATTCTCACGAACATCCCTTCCATGAGTATTGTGCTCGATGGAGTGCTCCAGTCGAAGAAGTCCGGCGATCTGTTCCTACGGAAGATCGTTGCCTATGAGAAGGACAGCATCCTTGACGAGCCATTGAGCATTTATGCTGGGAAGATCATTAACTACCTGACCCAGTTGGTTGACGAAGCGTTCTACGAAGTCTGGGTGGACACAATTCCGGCAGCGCTCAATCCAGCGGGCAACATAGATAGCCCATGCCTATTCGTGCGACCCAAGCCGTTCGACCGTAGCTATGAAGTCAATTCGGACGGCCAAGCGCCGGAGATCGGTGGGATGGGGATGGTGTTCGCAAAGAAGGTCACGAGCGGATTCAAGGTTGAGACATGGGACACCCTCACCTGTCCGATCTATGGCGAAGCGACCACGCTGGAAGAGTCCGACATACTCCAGAAGAATCTGGGAGTGTCCGATTATGACGTGCTGACGATGTACAAGGTCGTTGCCGCGAAAGACCCGCTGGCGGTCTCGGAGCTTGGGAAGTTCGGAATGTATTTCCCGCTGATTGACGGAAATATGGTTCGGCTATATGGGCTACGAGAGATTCAGGCACAGTCGAAGATGCTCCCGCCCATGACGAACTGGTTTCCGCCGTCGCTCGGAGGCGTTGGTGTGACGAATGATTTCCCGATGAGCTACTTTCTCTCGAAGGTCGGAGAAAAAATCGGTGGGGAAGAAGTATTCAGGGGCACGTTGCAGCGCCGCGACCGATTCTGGAGGTGGAACCGATACAATCATATCTACGAAACCGGCACGATCACTATTGGCGGACGTGACGTGCGCGTGGGAAGCAAGGTGAAGCTGTCGGACGAGGCGACCAGAGGTATCATCGTTGACGAGAATCGTGATCGTTCCCCGCATCAGGGCATGGAGTTCTACTGCGTCAGCGTTGACCAGTTCTATCAATTCGGCCAGAACTGGACGACGGCGTTGGCGTTGACGCGAGGGCACAACCCAGAGGAATTGAAGAAGTATCACGATCAGCGAGGATTCGACAAGAAGGCCGGTGACAACGGCGTTCTGACGGTATCCTATGAACAGGTTGCACCATGAGCGGGCGGATTATTCAACGTGGTTTTGTGTCCGAGTTTGGGCGAGAGTCGCAGCCAAGCGAGACTGATAGAATCTATTATGCGGTGACGGGACACTTCATCGCCGAACGCGACCCGCAGACGAAGAAGATCAAGCCGGAGTCGGTGAAGCTCTTTGACGACAACACGCGAATCTACCACGACATGAAGAATGTGAGTTTCCTCTGGCGCGTGTCGAGTCCACTGGAGGGCGAAAAGAAGTTTCCGCGTCCTTTCGTCTATGAGCGCGGAAAGGCGGACGACGAGGTTCCGACGAAGCTGGTTCGGGTTGGCGAAAAGCTCAAATTGACCTACATGGGCGGGAGTATCTACAATGTGCTCGTGGAGGGTGCGATTGAGGCAATCGAAATCCCCAACCAAGTCGAGACGCTGTTTCTGGACGCGCAGAACCTCGACCGGCAGATCAAGCGATACGAGACAGACAACTACGTTCTGGAGGCGGAGAACAACGGCGCGGGCGAGGTCACATACAAGCTCACTGGAAAGGCCGATGGGACGGGAAATGTGACGCTGGAGATCACCGGAACGAATGGCAACGGGAAGCTGGCGCTTGCGATCAACGGAGTAGTGACGATCAGCCAGAAGGACGCGGATGGGAACGTAATTCAGACGTTCACGCTGGACAACACGAAGGACTCCGAGCGAATCGCGTTGCAGGACAAACACGGCAATCAGATCGAGACCAGCAGCGACGGGGTGAAAGTCACCGCACAAAAGGACAAGAAGACGAATCATCTTGTCTATGGCGAGACCGTCGTAGAGAAGTTGAGCAAGTTGATTGATAAGATCGCCGCCATGACGTTCACAAACGGCGGTGGAATTACGAGCGTGGCCAACAACGTCGCGGACATTACTGCGATCAAGAGCGAACTGAACGAGATTCTGACGGCCTGACATGATTCTGGACAAGGGCACATTGCAGGGCGGTATCAAAGCGGCGCTGAAAGAAGCGGCCAAGACGACCGACCCCAATCAGCAGGATGCAAGCTTCGATGCGTTCGCCTCGAAGCTGGCCGACGCGGTTCATTCATACGTGAAGACAGCGCTGGAGACGGCAAAGGTGACGGTCGTAGCCAACACCGGCGACATTCAGGTTGCCGGTTCGCCGTCGAGCCAGACGAACGCTTCACCGATCACCCTGACGGGCGACCCGAAGGCAGCACTCAAAGGCGGGATAAACTGACGTGGCAAGTCTCAGAATACAAAAGGTGGATGCGATTGTCTTCCAGCTTTTGCGGAAGAATCTGAACGAGACCAACGACCAGAAACAGGATGCGTGGGAAGAGGTCAAGGTCGTCTCGCTGGCCGTGAAGCCCGCGACGATGAGCTACGACTTCGGCAGCCGGTCGGCGGTTCTCCAGACCGAACCCAGCGCCGGTTTCGTTGACCGATACGGCGAAAAGCTTCCACGGGTGATGATGAGCGGCACGTTCGGCGTGCAGCCGCGACGGGCTGGCTTGCAGATCAAGGATGGCCGGACGCGATTGCTGGAATTCCGCGACGAAGTATTCCGACGCTCGCAGCTTGCGCGGAGTCTCGACAAGACGACCGTTCTGGGAAGGATGCTCGGAGCGGACGGGCAGGATAAGCAATACGTTTATGCGGTCAATTTCTACGACTTCATCAACGAGCAATTCTACAATGTGAATCTTGACACGCTGAGGATTCAGACGGATGCGCGGCGGAATCCCATCGAACCGACATACCAGATTCAGTTCACCTGTCTGGGTGATCAGATCAGCGTTCAGACGAGCGACCCGCTCCTTCTGTCCTACCTGAGCGTGTATAGCTTGGGAAGCGCCATTGATTCGGTCGTTGGAACGCTGGGGGACATGATCGGCGACTCGTCGCTTTTCAAATTGGCCGAGACCGTTGTGGGGCTGGGCGAGGGAATGAATGATCTCGCGGGATACTTGCAGGCGGTGAGCGGCCAGTACGTTCAGGCCATCACTGGGACGGCAAAGAAGTTCACTCAGATCAATGCGACGACGAACCTGAATTCAGCGGGCTTTGATTCGATAGTGAAGGGCTAACATGACGAAGCTATCGGAATACTACACGAAGTTGACGAGCGGCGTGGGGCTTTTGCAGGCAGCGCTGGACAAGGTGATTGTTGCGGCATCGCAGGCGGAAGACCCCGACTTGGATGCGACAGACTTCTCGCAGACAGCCGCGAACGTCGAGACGGCGATCTCCCAACTGCAAACCCTACTCGCAGCGCATCGGTTCGAGCGCGTATCTCAGAGCCAGCTTCTTGCGGTATTTCGGGCGTTCGACGAGGGCAACGCCACCGGCAAGATCATCGTGCCGATTGACTACACAGTGTCGTCGGCGGATACATGGCGGAGCATTGAGCAGCGGTTCGGTATCAGTTGGCAGGCAATCGCCGACTATAACCAGATGCAATCGAGCGACCTGACGGCGGGGGGCGTGATTCAGATTCCATTCCCCGTCGTGCTCACGGAATCCGTGGCGAAGAATATCCTCGTGTTCGGCGACCAGAGCGGATACAACATTCTGGGGGCAGACCTGCCGAGCAGCGTGGAAGCCCTCAACGGCGACCTCAAGGTGCTGGAGCCGAAAGACTCTTTCGCCCAGCACATGCAGAATATGGCCGTCACCGATCAGGGAGGATTGCCGTTCTATGAAAGCTACGGTCTGGACACGGGAGTTGGCGAAGACTTTCCACCCGACACCGTTGAAGCGACATTGCAGGTGAAGATCGCAAGCGCCATCACCGCCGACCCACGGGTGAAAGAGATCGAATTCCTTACGGTCGAGCGCGACCCAGAAAATCCAACGGCTGTAACGGCTTCGGTGCAAATCGTACCGTTACAGGGATTGCCAATTATTCTCACGAAAGCACTATGAAGACGCAACGACAAGTCGAATCAGACATGATCACGAAGTTCGTCTCGCTGAATTCGGCGGTTACGAACTTTGTTCTGGGCGGAGTGCTCAGGTCTATCTTTTCCGCCGTTGCCGGAGTCGTGTCCGAAGTTTGGAACGATCTCGTGCAGACCAAGCGCAAGCTCTTCCTCGACACCGCGACCGGCGCAGACCTCGATCAGCTTGCCGCGAGGCGCGGTTTGACGCGGCTTGGGGCAACCGGCTCGTCGGCGGTACTGGTGTTCACTGGGACGGCTGGTACGATCATCCCGCTGGGAACGCAGGTCAAGAGCCAGTCCAACGGAATAGTCTTTGCCACGAGCGCCCAGATCACGATTGCGGCGAAGAACGCCGCGCTGGGAGGGGCTGCGACGAGCGAGGCGCTGGGCGATTCGGTTGTGGCGGAATCCACGACTACTGGGGCGGTGACGAATGTTCCGGCGCAGAGCGTGAACGCGCTGGTGAATCCCATCGCTGGGGTGACTGGGGTGAGCAATCCAGCACCGGCGCAGGGCGGGGCTGATGCGGAGGCGGACGACTTCTTTGCAGCCCGAATCCGAGATCAGGTCTCGCTTCTCTCGCAGGGAACGCAGGCGTTCTACGAGGCGCTGGCGAAGGCCGCCAACCCTGCGGTGCTGCGGGCGAAGGCGATCTGGGATAGCTCGACCCGTGGTATCAAGGTGATCGTGCTCAAGGCGAACGGCGGGACATTCTCAGCGCCGGAGCTTTCGGCCATCGAGACATATATCGCCGACAATGGGCGATCTGCCGATACGGTCACATGCGTCAACGTGACATTCACGAATCTCGCCATTTCGTTCGGGACGACATTCAATTCGGGGTGGGACGAGAACACCGCACTCCCGCCAATCGCCGATTTGATCGCGGAGTTCATTGACTGGCGACGGTGGGAGTTCGGCGGGGACGTGCTGATTGACGACATGATCGCCATCGTGAAGTCCCACGCCTCGATAGCAAATCTGGATACGGCAAATTTCAAGATCAACGGCGGAGTCAGCGACGTGGCCGTTCCCGACGACGAGCTACCCTATTTCGCTTCTCTGACCATTCTGAACACGACCTACTCGACGCAGGCGACGGCATCCCTGAGCGTCCAGTATAGCGCATAACGACAATGACACTGACCGACGTTGGCAATCGAATCAAGGCGTATCTCCCGCAGTTCGTCACGGTCAACGATCTATTGCAGGCCGTCGTGGACTCGATGGCGCAGGAGATTCTGGCGGTATTCAATGCGATTGCCGCGCTTACCGATACGAACTACACGGGGAAGGGCGCGAAGCTCGAAGCGAAAGACTGGAAGTTGTTTCCCAGCGGGAATGAAGCGCTGGCAACGCTCCAGTCGTATCTCTCCAGCCGCTACACGATACTCCAGCAGCGCGGAACGACGACGGGCATCACGAACGACGTTCGGCGTGTGAGCGGCGATGGCGCTGCCGCCGTCAACGTGCTGGCGGACACCGGCTCAGGATGGTGGATGGAGGGCACGTTCCCCGACATCGGAAATCCGAAGGCGTTCCTCGACGCAGGGAAGATTGTCGAAATCACCATGAGCAATAAGAGCGTCTATTCCGACGCGGAACTCAAACGAATCATTCAGCATGATCTCATCCCAATCAATTTCACGACGATATACCTATGAGCAAACTAAACGTCGCCGATAACCTGTATCTGGGAACGCCTGAAATCGCCAGATTGCAGGAGCTTCTGGACAACAACCGGAGCAATGTTCAACTGGCCATCGTCAAGAATCTCGGTCTGATCTTGCAGCAGTTGGACGCAAGCACGTATTCGAACGACTGGAAGCCGAGCTATGCGGGGCTGGTCGTGACAGTGCAGGCGGGCAACGCCATCGTGAAGGACGCGAACGGTGCGATTCGCTCGATCATATCCGGCACGAGCAAAACCGTGACGGTTCCGAGCGGGGATGGAACGTACAACGTTCTCGTCGAATACAGCGCGACCACGCTGGAGACCGGAACGTTGCAGGCCACCAACGGCAGTACGGCGATTGTCGGAAGCGGCACGAGCTTCACGAAGCTCTTCAAGGCGAACCGCTCGGTCATTCTGGACAACACGGCGTACGCGGTCGCGTCGGTGACGGACGACACCCACCTGACACTCGTTTCGCCATACGGCGGGACAACGGGCAGCGGGAAGACGTTCGAGACTGGCGGTTGGTTCAGCGTTGTGCCACCCGTCGCGCAGCAGAAGATTTACGCTTACGATGGCTTCACGCTTTCAGCGACACTGAGCGCCCCGTCTTCGACCCAGTACAAGATCGCGCAGGTCGTGGTTTCGGCGGGGGCGATCACTTCTCTGACGGACAAGCGCACCGACAATATCTTCGCGTTGCAGGGAATTGATCTGACGACGCTGGTTGCCAGTGGGACAAAGGCGACGGACTTCCGCGTGGGGGTGGGTGCGCTCAACGGGGGCGCTGGGTATCCAGTGCTTCTGAACTATGGCGTAACGCCGCCCACGCCGTTCAGGGTGCGCGTTGTGGACGTGGACGCTGTTCGACCCGTGATTGCGCCCAGCGATGGAATCAGCGCCAACATCCCCCTCAGCGTTCAGACGGGCGTTCATCTGAATCAGGCGAACGTCACTTTCAAGTGGGGGTACGACGATCTCACCGGCTCGGTCAGCGTTGATGTGTTCACGATCAACAACTCCGCGTACGCTGCGAACGGCTTTTTCGCGTCCAACGAGCTTGCGGGTTACTGGGTGTGGATTCAGGGTACAAGCTACAAGATCGCATCGAACACGGCAACGGCATCCGGCGTGACAACCCTGACGTTGCTCAATGCCGATGGAATGTCGCCGAACCTGACGCTGACCGTCACATCGGCGAATCCGGCCATCTTGCACAACAACTCGGACTACTATCAGCTTGCGCTCACGCCATACGCTTTCGACGGCACGACCCTGAATACTCTGGGGATGCAGGTGCTCAAGGTGCATGGAGACGACACGAAGCCACGGGTGAGCGTTGTCCAGACGCTCATGGTTGGCCAGAAGTATCAAATCAGGGTGCGTGCGCTCAACAATGACAATTCCGGCAGCGCGTGGGTGACGATGCCCGCCGGTACGTTCACGAAATACGCTATCTCGAATCTGTACACCAATCCCTACATCGTGCAGATGCCGCAGATTGCGGCCAACGGGACGATTGATCTTGTGGCAACAGCGTTCGGATTCCGCGCCACGGTCGGCGGGTGGACTGATGCAACAGACTTCGAGTTCGTCTATGCGGTGGGAGTCGCCGCCGACTTCACGAGCGCAAGTCAGGTTCACAAGATCACCAGCGACCGGACTCTGGGGGTAGCAACGCCCAGCGCCGACACTTACTATGTCGCGGTCAGGCCGCTGATTGGCGGTCAGGCGGTATGTGCTGCGGTGACAAAGAGCATCGTGAGCGGTGGAGGCGGGTATCTCCCCACCGATTCGGTTGCGGTTCACAAGGAAGTATTCATGCTCGTTATGACGGGCAACATCGGAACGGTTGCGACGATTGCCACGGGGGACTACACGATCATCGTGAACACCCTCGTAAGCTCCGGCGCATCGCTGGGGTCGCTGGAGTCTGCGTGGGTCGGTTCCATCGTGAAAGATTCGGCTGGGAACGAATACCAGATCGTTCGGATTCTCGATACGCTGAAAGCGGAGGTTGTGGCAACGTCGAGCACGCCGGTCGCCCCCGCCGTTGGCGCGTTCACGCTGGGGCAATCCGAGCTTGGGCGCGACCTGATTGACGTGAAGAATATCTCCCTTCCGTATCGCCTCACGCGAGTCGTATTTGAGTGCGACTGGCTCGAATCTGGTGGGTCGGCGATTCTTCGGTGGTATCAGAACACCGCCAGCGGCAAGGCGAAGGCGGATACGCTTGTCGCAAATGCGATGGGCAGCACGTTCTCCGCCGACACCGACGTTGAGATCAATGCCGCAGATGGCACGCTCGACCTTCGGGTGGATGCCTATGACTCCGGCAATAATGCGAACAACCTGATCGGATTCGTCGGCGTGATCACCGTGTACGGACGGCCTCTCTTCATCCGCGACAAAGACTCACGCTGACATCTGAGATAGAAGATGGCATATTACCAGATCGTTAACACGGACGTAGTTATCTACGGCTGGAAAAAAGACGGGTCTAACCAACCCGTCCAAGCCGTGTACGTGCAGCTTTTCCGCAATGCGACCAGCACCGTCGAGGGGCGGACGTACACCGACAAGTACGGCTATTGGAAGTTCACTCTCCCGCGCAGCGGATTCCAGAGCGGGAAGTACTCTGTTCTTTTCTGGCAGAGTGGGATGAAAGCCGCTTATCCGCCCGATGGCGACTGGGAGACCATTGACGTATTTGGCGACCGCATTTTCCCCTACGAGAGCGAACTTGCCGAACCCGCCGACGTGAATGGATTGCTGAATCTCACCGAGATTCAGGTGTCCACCTACGTCCGGCAATTCCTCTATTCCGTCGCGGTCAATGCAACAAAGATCGTCTATGAGAATCAGTCGGCCAGTCCGATCTCCGCGTCACTAAGCCAGATTCGGCTCCAGACGGACGCGCATACTCTCACGGAGACATACGGCGCAGCGCTTTCGCCCACCGTCACGGCGGACGGCGTTGCCTATACGCTCGGTTCCCTTGTCACCGTTCCGGCAAATGGGAAGGTCGTATTCCGGCTTTCGGGGGCGATCATATCCGGCGCGTATCGCGTGGAGATCACCGGCCAAGCGGTGAACGACCCGAATATCAAGGTTCGAATCCCGACACGGCTGGCCGCCGACGAGATTGATGCCGGTCGAATCCGCGTCGAGGAAGGAATCAGCATTGCCAATGCAACGGGGCAAGGCGTGATTCTGGACGACAGCGGAATCTACCAGATCAACACCAGTTCGCTGCGAGTGGGCGAATGGAGGAACACGCCCGACCCTGACGGCTATCTGTTCAACATCGGCAATTTCGGAACGAACCTTGCTCCGCGCTGGGGCTTCCGCGTTCGGCAGGATGGAGCGCTCTTTGTCTCTGGATGGCAGGCCGACGACACGATGTTCTCGAAGGAAGTTGCGACGACTTCCCGCATGGAGCTTTACGCCGGAACGACCGCTCGGATGAGCGTGTACAATTACGAGGGCGGGAGCTTCGTCGAGAAGGCGCGGGTCGGCGATCTGAGCGGAGCGCAGGGACTCTGGGGCGTTGTGGGAGGTATCGGGGGAACTGGATACGCGAACGCGCCGGTGCGATTCGGCTCTGATGGAATCCTCGTGCGCGATGCGGGTCTGACCCCGCGCACCTACTTTGGAATCCCCAGCAGCGGACTGGACTCGGAAGGGTGGAGGATTCCCACCGTTGGTTCGAACCTTGTGACCAATGGTGAGTTCACGACAAGTCTGACGGGATGGACAACTTCGAGTACGCCCGCAGGGAAAGTATCCCAGACGTTCGGAACGCCGCCGACCGGAGGCGATAACGGGCTTCTGGCGTTCACGAACGACCCCTCGGTGTCCGTGACGGCTCAGGCGTATCAGGTGATCTCGGTCAATCCGAATTCCACCTATACGCTCACATTCTGGTCGAGGATGTCCACGCTGTACGCCGTCAAGAACTGCACGATCTATGAGCAGGTCAACGGCGGAGCGTGGAACACGGTCACGACAATCAGCGTCAACAACAATTCGACGTGGCAGCAGTATAGCTACTCGTTCTTCACTGGCGCTGGGACAACAATCAACGTCAAGATCGAATTCAACTGGACTGGTGCAGCCGGAACCACGGTGTACTGGTATCTTGATGGCGTGACGCTTAGTGCCTACGAATACTTCACCGACATAAGCGACAAGGGAATCTACGTTTTCAATTCTCCGAACTCCTATATCAAGATGGGGCTGGGGAAGTCGGAGTTCGTCGGCCAGAACATGAAGGTCACGAACCTCGACGTTTATGGCAACCTGAATATCTGGGGCAACTACACGACCTACGGAACGACGCTGGTTTCCGCCCCGATTCAGGTTCTCAATGTCGGCGCTGGACTCCCGCCCTATGCCGGTATCGAGGTGGACAACTCTGGCGGGGACAATCAGCTTGTCCTCTACGATTCGGCAGCGGCGAAGTGGCGTACCGCCAAGCGGACGGTTGCCGGATATGGCGATCAGTCCAATATCACGGTTCTGGGTGATATTGTCACGACCGATGCCAGTGGAAACGTCGTGATCAGTGGGAACCTCACCGTCAACGGCACGACGACGACGCTGAATTCCACGAATCTCTCGATCAACGACAACATCATCACCCTGAACGCGGGAGTCACCGGAAGCCCGACGACGAACGGCGGTATCCTGAATCATCGCGGCACTTCCACGGATTCCTCGATTCTCTGGGATGAAACCGCCGATCTCTGGAAGATGGGACTGTCCGGCTCGGAGCTAACGGTTGTGCTCCAGTCCGCAGCGACCACGAACAAGATTCCGGTATGGACGGCCACTGGACAGATCGGCAATTCCCCCCTGAGTGTCGTTTCAGCGGACGTTAGCTCAACGGGAAGTCTTCTGGCCAGCGGTACGGTTGATCTGGGAAGCGCAACGGCGAAGTGGAGAGACCTATATCTGAGCGGCGCGGCGCGGATTGATTCGGCGATTCCGCCCAGCGGAACCCTTGCTCTCACCGGAAGCCAGACTGTCAGCAGCAGCTTGACGGCAAACGCGCTCACGTCCAACACCGCCGTCAATGCACCCGCATTGAACACGAGCACATCGCAATATGGATACAAGCTCGGTTCGAGTTATGCCGGATTTTGGCAGCACTCCGCGAACACCAGCGCGAATATGTACATCCTGCACAACGCCTACATGAAGCGGGATGGCAGCAACGTCGCGTCATACAACTGGGTCACGAGCCACGCTACGTTCGGGTCACGCGGAATTGAGATGCAGTTCGGGGCGGGCATCCTCTTCTATGCGGACAGCGCAGCAACGACACTCGATACCGCGTTCACGCCCACAACCCGCATGATCATCGGGAACGACGGGAAAATCACACTGGGCAATGCCGCAGGGACGGGTTCTCTGGCGATCTATCTCAACGGAATCTATGTCGGCACGACGCAGGTTCTTGATTCTTCCCGCAACCTTCTGAATATCGGCACGATCTCAAGCGGCGCGATCAACGGGAACACCAACCTCGCTCCGTCCACGACTCCCACGTTCGCAGGGCTGACGCTAAACGGGGCACTCAACGCAGACACGAACTCCATCACGGCGGGAGCCATCAATGCGAGCGGGAATATCACCGCCGCAGGCAACGCCCAATACGCCTCTCGCGCTTACGAGCATTACGTTGG
>JAEHJW020001312.1_pt1 | contig 68595 bp, 104 predicted proteins | sample 9271431 | NCBI WGS metagenome assembly JAEHJW02 | reverse complement strand
GGCCTTTTACCCCCGGCGAGAAGAGTCCACGAGACGGAACCGAAGTTCACGGCACCCGCACCGTCTGATGAATGCGCGGATGATTACGCCCGACTGGAGAGAGAAGCAATTGTCTGGGAATCCGAGTTGCCACCCTTTGATGATCCGACTGGTTGCGCTGGCGTACCAGGATTTGCAGGGATGCCTAACCTGACTGCTGCCCAGCATGGCGTAATCCGGCAGCGGTTGATGAATCCGGCTCAAGAGCCACCGCCAACGGCCAGGGCACCAGAACGGGTTACATGCAGTTCATGTGTCGAGTTCATCCCCGGACACGAACCCAACAGCCTGGGCAAATGTGCCCTTACTGCAGACGGCCTCCCGCCAGTTGCAAGCCGTGGTTATGGCTGCTGTTTTCCTTTTGCACCAAGAATTTGTCCTGACTACAAGGAGATATAAAATGTATAACCAAAATCTGGAAGCAGCACTAAAGTCCCGTTCGGTACGCGGTAACGTCACCGTTCACGGTATGCGGGAAGTCTGGAGCAAAGCCACATGGCACCCAGCGAAAGCCCACTATAACGGACTCACGGTCGAGGGTGACAGCCATCCCTGGGATACGCTGCGTGATGAGCGTGGACGCCTTATTGTGCACACCAGCATGAATAACGAAGGGGTGGGAAGTTTCCGCGAGATCACCCCGGCTTGTCTAAAACCTTGGGACATAGAAGCCGCCCTGTTTGCCGGGAAGGTGATTGGCATACGCTTTGCCATGACGAAGAAACAGCCCCGGCTGCGCTGGTTTCTGCGCGATTTTGACGATCCAGACTATCTCCGCGAAGCACTCCAGTATGGGGAACGCCACCGCTATGCAGGGGTGCGCTGACATGAACCCCATCGACCATATCATTGTCGAGAATGGCGAGATTCTGTACGACGAGGTTATGCGGGAACTGCTGGACCGCGCAGATGCCGATGCCCGCATGGTGCAGCTTCACATGGCGTTTGAAGCCGCCGACGACGCGGACGCGCAAAGCCTGCTGCTGGATGAAATTATGGCGCGCATGGAAGTACTGGCCCGGATTATGGAGTTGCAATGAACGCTCAGGAAGCCCCCATACAGGCCCACCAGCGCACGCAATCAGCCCCAGCGGTATCATTGCACCACCATCAGAAAGGAGAGCGTAAATCATGAGCGATGACACAAAAGTAGTGGGCATTTCTGGAAAGCGTCCACCAAGGGCAGGCATGGGACGGCCTGCTGGTATCCCGAACAAAACCACGGCCACCCTGAAAGCCGCGCTGGAAGCATCCTTTACAGAACTCGGCGGGGTGCGCTGGCTGGTGGAGCTTGCCAAGTCTGAGCCGAAAGCCTATGCCTCGCTGTTGGCAAAGCTGTTGCCGTCTCAGTTGAACATGGACGCCAACGTCATCAACCACGAGATGCCAGCGGTAATCCGGCGCGTCATTGTGGATCCGCGTGAACAGGAGCAAACGCCATGAGCAATAAACAAACAGGAAATATTCGTAACCCCGGCCCTGGACGGCCCCGGGGTTCAGTGAACCGCACCACGGCAGCACTCAAGGAAGCCGTGCTCGAAGCCTTTGACCGTGGCGGTGGTGTCGCGTGGTTGCTGGCGCTTATGCAGGATGAACCACGCATCTTCGCATCGTTGCTGCTGCGATTGATACCACCGACACCGCCTGAAGATCGAAGCGACGACGACGATGGCGATATATTCATCGACCCGGACCCAGACCTATGAGCACCATGCCCTGCACCATGCGGGGCTTTCTGATTTTGGTTGGTGCTGGGGCGGCGGTATAATAGGGTGAAGAAGGCCGCCAATGATGGCGGTAAGGGGACGCCAAAAGCCACCCAAACCGTAGATCAAATTGAGCCACGGTTCACCGCCGACCGCCTAGCCGTCGAGCATGGTGTTTCACCTGCTACCGTCGAGCGGGCGGCAAAGTTCGCTGCGGAAGTTGAACGCTCGCCGAAGTGGAATGCCCGAGGCGCGGTGTGACCGTTATACTGAAAACTGGCTCCGACCTTTTCCCCAGGGGCAGAGATGGCAAAACCAGAGACACCCCTTTCAGTGGTTACTTATCAGGAGAAACACCATGAAACGCCTTGCTATTGCCGCACTCCTTGCGCTTTCACCTGTGGCCGCATTTGCAGCGACGCAAGAACCCATGAGCGCCCAGCAACAAAAGCTTCTAATGCGTTACGCAACCCAAATACAGGCGAAAACCTTTAAAAACTGGAATTTTGCTACAAAATATGACCATTATTTAGAAGCAGAATTTCACCTTTCTAAAACGGGAAAAGTCATTGGAAAACCGGTAATCCTGTATAACACCGGAGGAAAATTACTTGCCAAGGAATTAGTGTCGGTAATATTGCAGTCTTCTCCTTTTGCGCCGCCTTCTGGACTTAATCCCCATTACTTTTCTTCGGTAGACCTAAGCTTTAAGATTAGTTCGATAAAGAATACAGGAAGTCCTTTGCCTGCGCCGAAACGTACGATGCCAGACAACTGCACCACTCCCAAGGCCCACGCGGATATGCGCCATGCCCTGGCCGAAATAGACCACCAAAGCACCGGCAAGTGGATGACCTACAAGAAAACGTTTAATACCTACAACCTGAGCCCAGCGTCTCCCAATACGCTGACCTGTCTTGTCGGTTACACCATACAGCGGCATGGCATAAATCTGTTTGGAGATTCCCGCGTCACCGTGCGCAAGTTGTCGCATGGGCGCGGCTATTCGGCAAGGATGCCCTAAGCTGTTGCGCGGTGCTTCCCCAAAGAAGCTAACTCACGAATCAACAAGGAGTCTGTATCGTGAAATTATCAGCAATACTTATGTTTTCTCTTTTTATCCCCGCCGTTGCTAGTGCACATAACAGCGTTACCTTTCCAGGTGGCGTTTGCATGATCTCTGGCAAGTACAGCCAAAAGGTCGAATGCGTGAATAATTCAACGTCGTATTATCGTACTATCTATACTCAGAAAAGATCTGGCGGACTGAATACTTATTCGCTATCTCACCTAACCATTTCTCCAGGTGGTAATTATGTAATTTTTGTGGCACCAGGAGGGGCGACGCCTAGTAGTGCTAACATCAAGCGTGTAAACATTCGTTCTGGAAAAGAGAATTTCGTTGCAATCGGTTCGCTCGAATGCGTCGTCCGTGAGGGAAGATACTCAGGTGATCTAGTTGTACAGCAAAGGGTGGGGTATGGTGGTGAGGACGATCCATTTTTATATTCCCCAAACGGCCACCAAATCGGGCTTATTGAGGTACCACCAAAGCCAAGCGAATGTTACAGATTTGGGACCAACAGCTTCACGGATGGCGTATATACTGGAAACTAGGATTTGAGGCGGCAAAAATCTGGATGCTCCGTAACCAGCTAGGCCGCCGCAACCTTTCGGACTACCAGCGGGCGGAGGTGGCGCTGCTGCTGGAGGGGTTGTTCAGGGGGCAGGCGAAGGCTAGGCAGGGTGCGCGGACGGATTTGCAGGGGACTGCCAACATTGTGCCAAATTTGGCACCAAGTAACGACGCCGGGAAGACGCGCACCGCCATAGCCCAAGCCGCCGGGGTATCTCATGGCACCATCGACAAGGTGAAGGCGATCCAGAGGGACGCCATACCGGAAGTGCGTCTCTGTGAACATTGTGAACATGGTGAACTTGCTTTCCGGGCTTTACCCCTGGGCGAGAATAGTGCGTCTCTGGAGCTGTCGCCGTGATGGCTGACGTACCCGGCACCAGCCCCTAGCAAACGCGCAAACCTATCAAAATCTTATCAAAACCGGCTTATCAAGGATTTTTCCGCTTGTTGCCTATCACTTAACCGCTTGATTTATATGGTGGGCCCGCACGGACTCGAACCGTGGACCAAGGGATTATGAGTCCCCCGCTCTACCAACTGAGCTAATTGTCCGTGGTTGAGGTCGTAGTTTGCGACCTCAACTGGTGTCACCGCCATTGATGATGGCGGTAATACTTCCAACTTTTTCGGACCCGATTTGGCGCAAAGTCATCCCAGGCGTAATCGAGTACCCGCAGCTTTACCCGGATCCGTGGCTCGCCATCCTCCCGGCAGCCGTGCCCGGTATCACGCACTTTCCGGCCAAAGTCCGGCGTTTTCCACATCTTCCAGTAACGGGGCTTGTGGATGCCGGCAACTGGACCGGAACGGTGGACGTGCTGACCGTACCGACGACGATACTTCCTGGCCACGGTCTCACGGCGTTTTGCTTTCTCCACGTCCAGCCAATCACCAGGGCAAACCGCGTTGTACTCGGCGTTTTCCATGACGAATTCGGTGGCCTGGCGAATAACGCCCGCGAAGCCCTCTATGGCCGACTCAAAGACCTTCCCAACGCAATGGTTGGTCAGGATGACACGGATCTCTTTTGCATCCGTGTACGGCCCGAACCGATGACCGCTACGATCTCGGAAAAACCAGCATTGGGTAGGACGCGGGACGGGTACTGATTTTTTGCTCATCGCTACTCTCCATCAGGCTAAAGAACCTAACGGAAGACGGTGGTTTCCTCTAACATGGCACGATCTCCTTAGCTAAAATAGGGTCTTTTGATGCCTAATCCATCCGCTTCATCCTGGCGAAGTTCCTGCAGAGTTTTTTCGCTAAAATAACGACGCGGATTGCCGCACATCCAGCAGGAACACGGGGTCGGCGTATCGATCACCTTGCCCAGCCATCTTGGATTATCGGTAAGACCGTCCTTGTCCCAATACTGACGCCGGTTCCACTGAAGCCTGTGCCGATGATGGCGGCGTATTGCCCGGGCCAGTTTACTGTCTCGATCTGACATGGATCCATTCTCCAGGCCGCACCGCAACCGTCGCCATGACGGCTTCCAAGGCGGGCGGCCTATTGCATGGAGAATTTCTGGTAACGGTGCGCAGTAATGGATGACTTCTCGTTACCAGAAATTTGATAATATACCCCATCCACCTGAACGATACTGGCCATACGACAAGGGCACTCAGGCGCACCATTTGATGGCCCTAGGCACGCACAGGCGAACGTGGGTTGCTTGGGTCTTTCCTGGAAAATTCGGATAGCCTCCCGGATTCTGTAATCTTCGCTGTCCGTCATGGTACGCATCGAAAATCCTCCACGAAGTGTGTTTATCCCAAAATACGATTCTTTGTTTAGTCTTCCTGCCGAACCCATCCACCTTCCGCCATTAAGCAGGAAACCTCGGAAGCGGTGGCTCGCCCTTCCGTGAAGACCAGTAATGCGTCCTTTTCGCATACATATTTGAGGCGATCCGATACGGTGACGCATACGCCATATTCTCGTGGCTGGATCATCAGCCCCTTATACGGCAGAAATGGCAAATCCGTATTCAGATGAAAACTGCGACCATTTACGCACTCCCTGATAAGGATGACCCGCATAATGCTTTCCCCTTTGCTTTTCAGTGAATAGGTGGTGGACCTGGGGAATTTCGAAATCCCGACCCGACAGTTATGAGCCGTCCGCTCTGCCTCTGAGCTACAGGTCCGTATGAAAATGGAGCACGGTACCGGAGTTGAACCGGTCTCTGCGGTTTTGCGGACCGCCGCCTGGCCGCTGGGCTAACCGTGCGTGATGAAAAGGTGGCGTGAGTACCGACTTTACGCAAATTAGCAAAAATTGGTAACGGCCGTTAAATCCGGTACCGTGCTCTGCCACGCTTCCATGTGTCTGTGAACTTGGTTCAGGGCCGTGGACTCGAACCACGGTTCGCGGCGTCAAAGACCGCTGTCGTGCCATTAGACGAGCCCTGAAAACTGAATAATGCCTTAATGAGACGGGGGATTCCCCATGTCGGCAAGTGACTTTTCCGCCCAATATTGGAATTTCCCAGTAGTCATCGTCGTTGATTTTCCCGTCGGCCACCGACTGGAGGAAGCTCGCTGGAACGTCGTCCCCTTTCTCAACAATGGCGGAATGGATATTCAGGGCGGACACCCAGATCTGGTCGGGCGCTTCTTCTTCCGTCAACTCCGCCACCCATCGGGCAGGAAGGGTGGCTTTCGCCTGGGCTGCCTTGTCAGGGAGGGAACAGGCACGGCATTCGTCACAGGGTTGCATAAGGTTCTCCTTTCATTCGCGTCTCTTTTGTTCCCGCTTGAGGTACCAGATCAACACGCCACCAATGATGTTCGTCGCGATGATCGCTGATAATAGCGCAATCCAGTAATCACTCATGATTTGCTCCTTTTTCGTATTTGGTGCGCACGGAGTAGAATCGAACTACTATCTCATGAGTTTACAGTGTTCCGGAGTTTCCAGAACGCTCCTGCTCTGCCATTGAGCTACCGACGCATATTTGGTGCCGGATCGCTTACGAGGCGATTGCTCTGCCGTCTGAGCTAATCCGCGCTTGTAAGTATGGCTCAAATCTTGGGCAAGAATGGCCATCTTCACCTCGGACCAACAAGACACGATTGTTTGACCCTGGGACAAAATATCCTAGACCGTATCTTGCCATGCTATATGGAATTTCCGTATCCGTTACTCTGACAGGGCACCAGCATAGATACGAATATCTCTTGAAAATTCGGCGTTTTCCATCGCGCCCTTTATCAACATCCAGAAAATCGCAGTTTGCACATTTTTGACTTGCCATTAAAACAAATCCTTTTTAAGAGCAACAAGGGAAGCTGCAAATAGCTTTCCGTGTTGCTCTCCTGGGCCACCATCACGGCCGCCATGTTTCGCCTTCCGCGTGTACTTCGTGCGGTCCCGCTGCGCGTAGGTCGGCAGTACACCGATGCGCCGCTTCACTTTCTCCGGTCGAATGACCAGTGTTTCTCGTTTCATGGTGATCTCCTAAAACGTAAAAATGATGCCCTACGGGGATACAACCTGTGACCATGATGTGCTTTTGTCAATACGGTGGTTTAAAATATTAAAAAGTTTTCCTGGTAGAACATTTAGAGTTTTAGAGTGAACCATGGTTGCATTGTCTACGTGATTTTCTAATGTCCAGCAAAAATCGTGCGAAAATTCAACACCAAGATTAATCAAATGAATCTTCTCCACACTTAGCAATGACTGCGGAAAGAATAATGGAATTTGATTAATAGCCGTATTCTCGGTGTCCCAAAAGAACGCCGCATTTATTTTTTCAAGGCTTTCTCCGGGAAACATTTGCGAATAACCTTCCTTCTCATTTGCACGACGTTCGCTCAGTGGGCGCATCGTAAGTCCTTCGTTTATAATAATGTGAGCGTTTTCAGGATTGGTGATATGATAAAGAAAGTCTGTTGCAGGCATCTTGCTGTGATTCATGAGGACTCTCCTTTGTTTTGCTGTGGCACTGAAATTGGAGCCGGTTGCCGGCCTCGAACCCTGCGACCTTCCACGTGTCACGCGGACGCTCTAACCACTGAGCTAATGGATCCAAAACATGTACTTTGGGGTGGCCTACGCTGCGCTAGTGCTGCGCACTTTGAACCCGCGACAACCAGGATCACAAGGAATGACATTCCAGATCTCTGCAGTCGCAGCCAGCAAACCAACTGAGCTAAGGCCACCCCAGAGTACACGCACTATTGGAGGAAGCGGAGAGATTCGAACTCTCGAACCACATTGCTGCAGCTTCCGACTTGTGCCGACATTCGTCGGCGAAACGGCCATGGGCCGTTTTCGAGGCCGGCGCGATAAACCGGACTTCGCCATGCCTCCATGTTCGTTACGGATTTGGAGCGGGATAGGAGAATCGAACTCCTGTATTCAGCTTGGAAGGCTGACGCACAAGCCACTATGCCAATCCCGCGTATAAGTTCCCAGACGATTCAGCATCACACCCTCTGGGCAGGTGCTCCAATTCCAGACCCACGCGAAGCATGGATCTGACATACCTTATTACTGTTGTTTGGTGCAAGGACGCATATTGGCGGAAGACGAGGGATTCGAACCCCCATGCCAGTTTCCTGACGCCTGCTTTCGAGGCAGGTACAATAGCCGTTCTGCCAGTCTTCCTGAATTGGTGGAGAGCCACGGAATCGAACCGCGCAGCGCCAGGGGCGTCCGGTTTACAGCCGGGTGGGTTTGCCGAATCCCTCACTCTCCGAAAAAAAGGTGCGCCGACATTCCTGTCAACGGCTTGCCTGTTTTGCTGCCATATCCAGGCCAGAATATGCCGAGTCCTTCGTTGTTGCAGCACCCGCTTATCCAAGCGGTTCATCGGGTATTCTCTGCAACCGTACACACGGAATCCTGCGTAACGGATCAACGCCCGGTTTATTGATGCGATCGTCCAGTCTTCGACGAACACGCCAATTCCGCCACCGGGAAGCGCGTCCCTATGACCCTGGGCAGGGGAGGGGAGGCAGGATTCGAACCTGCGACATACCGGTTAACAGCCGGTCGTTCTGCCGCTGAACTACACCCCAAAACGCCCTGTAGCCGGAAACCGGCGCGGCGGGCCACCACAACTCGCACCCCTGCAGGGGCAACCCCCGCTTCGGCAATAGGGTCCGCTTGCGTGGGTACAAATAGGTGCCGCAGAGTGGACTCGAACCACCGACCTTCCGGATATGCTCCTGGACGCTCTACCAACTGAGCTACTTTGGCGTAATAGGTGCGCAGCGTATTCCAGACGCCACGGCTTGCAGGAATGATTCCTTTTGGACTCCACGATGCACCTGCCAGACACCCCATGCCGCCTTATGCCACGGATATCTTGCTTACCATACAAGGGCATGATCCGCTTTCGTCCTCAAGCACGTTAACCCGGTGCAATACGGGGGAATTGGTGGCCTTGCCAGGTTCGAACCTGGCGACATCCCGCTTGCAGGGCGGGTGCTCTCCCAACTGAGCTAAAGGCCCGTAAAATTTGGAGCGGGTTACGGGACTCGAACCCGTATCATCAGCTTGGAAGGCTGAGGCCCTCGCCATTGGACGAAGCCCGCATTTTTACCACGAAATTTCCAACCCCATATCCACAAACTGCAACTCGACATAGTACAGAGATACAGAATAACCAGCGTCTTTCAGTTTCTTGATGGCTATTTTCGCCTCTGGCGGCGTATCCTTCTCGTCATACAACCAGCCTGCATACGGGTTTTTCCGTATGATGACAGCACGCTGCTTCTTCGTGGCCGCATCTCGAATGAATACCTCGATTTCTTTGAGGTATTCTTCGGCGGTAGGCCCGGCAAGTTCTCTTGCCTCTGCTGCGGTAATCATCGGATGGCCTCCTTTATGAATTTGGAAGCGGGACGCCGGCTCGAACGGCGATCTTTCGGCTTATGTTTCAATCCACGTCCCTTGCGGGACGAATCTGGAAGAAGTTACGCCTCTCCCAAATGCATTGCATCCCCCTGAACGGGGAGGTTTCAAACCAGAGAGGGGTTCCGATAAACTTCAATTAGGCGGCAGCATGTTCCGCTTTCGCCTTTTCCAGAAAAGCGACATGCTTGCGAATGTAGCGCATAAACAGCATCGCCTTATCTTCCGGCAAGAAGGTGGCCGTGCCGGTATCTTCCACCGGCACAGAGAACTCAAAGCCGCATTCTGTCTTGTACCAAAGGGTTCCTTCCTTGAAGCGGGTAAACACTACTTTCTTGCCGTCTTTGACCATATCTTTAATGGTATTCACGTCGTCTCTCCTTTTTGCGAATTGGCACCGACAGAGGGAATCGAACCCCCAGCCTATGGTTTTGGAGACCATCGCTCTACCAGGTTGAGCTATGTCGGCATTGTGCGTCGCACACAAAATAATGTGCGCTTCATGCACACCATAACCGTTGCAGAGTGCAGCCAGCATTCCGCGAGGCTATGGTGTGCATCCGCCTGAACACAGACGGACACACGGTAAGTCTTCAATTTTCAAAGAGCGGTGGCTGACTTGCAGTCTGCAAGTCTTGCAGTCTGCAAGACGGACAAAACAAAACCGGCAGCCTGTTTTTCACAAGGGCTGCCGGTTTTTGCGCTTCCGGTGGAGCCCTTGCAGGGTGCGAACCCTTTGTTGCATGGGACTCCGTTGTTATGAGGTCCCGGTTACATGATAAAGCCTGACTGGATGGTTAATGGATTTTTCGGTGTCACGGACGATAGGCAATAGCATGCCCAGCATTCCATACGGGGTTGCACCCTGCGAAGGGATTCCGTATGCCATGCTTGCCCGCTTATGAGATTTTCCTGTCCGTTCATTTCCATATCCAAAAATTTCTATGTTCTATGTGCGTGCAGTATACCAAGCTCAAATATCCCGTCAAGCATTTTTGTGAGCCGTTATTACGGCTGCACGATTCTAAAATGCGGATCGAATACGCCATGCACCCAGCGCAAAAAATCTTTACGCTTCGAGTGCTCCGAGTGCGGCTCAATGAGAAACCAGGGGCCGACGGCATGGTGAAAAGACACACGACCACGCCGCTCCAATATTCGCCATTCGCTCGTACCCAAAGTCATGGCTGCTTCTCTGACTCTGTTCTTTCCCCGTAAAGATATTCCGGTTATGGTGATTCGTTCGTGCATCTCGGCCTCCCTCTTGTTACTGATCCGGTTCTAGGCGCTCTTTGCACCACCCCTTGGTCATCACTATCGATACCAGATATCGGAACACATACCAGGCCAGCTTAATGGATACCAGAAGCCCTGTTGACTTCACGATGATGATATTGTGATTTTTTCCGCTTGACGCATCTGCTGTTGCTCCTTTTGTTCCTCTGTGGGCTCCATCCGTTGGAGCAATTCCTCGTATGTAATGCCAAGTCCCATTGCTTTGGCTTGATGAGGCAGAAGGGCGCTCTTCCCTTGACCTGAAGTAAAATCGTTCTCATTTTTGTATGGCGGACCCCAAAAGGCGACCTGTGATTACCGTAATGGCTATGCATATAGTGATCACCACCAAATACATGAGATTTACCCTGAGCACGAACATGGACGCCCACGACATCAGACTCACTAGCAGGATCACCAAAGCGGCTATTATCATTTTTAATATCCAGCCAGATCCGGATGCTTCGCTGCAGGTAACATCCGCAGACGACTGCGAGCGAAATATCTCTTTGACCTCCTTCGCGCAAAGCAATACAAGTCCGGCACCAACGATAAAGATGTCCACTCTGGTATTGGCGCCCCCATCGAACGATGTGAATGCTAAAACATCTAAAATCTCGTTCAGCGCCAACAGTGCGCCAACCCACAACAGAAGACGAACCCCCACGCTGGTCAGATGATGCTGTTTTTTGGATGCCGCAGATGCAAACTCGTGCAATCCAGCATAAAGCAACATCAGGAGCATTGTAGGAATGTTAAGAATGTGCGAATGAAAAAACGCCCTGTTTAGTTGCGTCGAATAATAGTAAAAGGCCGCGCAGGGCAGCACGGAAACCGTAAAATATAATAACGCGGCCAAAACTGTCCTCATGACTTCACAACCCGCCAGCCTTTCTTCTCTTCCACAGGCAGGTGCGAATCGTGGCCAATCAGAACCTGATTGGCGTGACGTTCCCTATCAGCCGCAAGCCCGTCGCCATGCGGAATGGTCCCCTCTTTCATGAAAATGTTCAGATTGTTCTTGGTGGCGAAGTGCAGCAGTTCCGCATAAGCTACCGGGTGCGACTGCTCCAGGGCTTCATCGAAGATGATGGAAGTACAGCCACCGATGGTGGCCGGTTCCACGTCATCTTCGTAGTGGATCTTATGGTTGGGGCCGAAGTGCGCCAGGCCAGCCCCCTCAATCAGCATTTCCGCCCAATCCGATGGCCTAAATTTCCGTCGGTCGGGCATCACAACACCTTCAATAACAATCAGCATGTCTGGTTTTCCGTATGGTTGCTCCTATCGCAGCCTGCAAGGCCTTCAAGGGTTGGTTGTGAATGGATGTGCGCAACACTAGCATTAGCGGATGCCGCCACCTGATCAGACCAAGCGAAAGCGAGGCACACTGACTCCGTCAATCACGACATCACCAAAAAACTCGGACGCCGGACGGACGAGTATGGTCTTTGTGTCGACTAGGCGATACAGGACCAGGGGTCTCCCGTCAGATTCCTGTATCGCCCGCCCGAAATACTCGTAACGACCGCCTTTGTAATGCTCGTAGACCAACAGATTGCTCAACGCTGGTGCTTCTTCTGCCATCTTGCTCATCCATCATCCTCCTTACCCGTAACGTCGATGGCTCCAACGACGCTGTTAATATCGAGACCCAGGCTGGCCTGGATCGTTGCTGCCGGTGCAATCCAAGCGGTGATCTGTGGCCTTTGGGCACCTTTTGTTGCCGCAGACCGGACATACCCACATTCGGGTGATGGTGAAAGGAAAAGGCTGGTTCGGGTGCGCCAGATCCCACTCATGTGCGCATCTAAAACAGTCGTGGTCCGATCCATGCGCCGTGTGCGTATTACTGGACATTATGACTCTCCCGAATCCTGACGGCGAGGCTGACCAGAGTGCTCTCCTTATGTGACCAGCCCAATACCACACCGGGAAATCGGCGAGGCCACGACTGTTCCAGCCATGCGTCCCATCGGTCAAGTTCTTCCATGTAGGAGCCGCAAGCCTCCGCTGGGCATTCCGCTTCAGGATAACGGGTGGAAAAGTCGTGAATACTGGACTCGTCAGTGATCAGGCATTCCGCAATATCCAACCCCAGAAACTCCAGAAACTCCAGAATCTCACCGATTTCCGGCTGGTACGCTTCGATCAGGTCTTGTTCGGCGATGGTGATTTTCTTTGGTGACATAATGCGGCCCCCTAAAATGACTAGATATCCTCAAAATATAGCGACGGCCAACCGAGCGCAACAAAGGTCGCCCAGTTTTACTCTCGTTGATACGCCCCGTCGCAGCGCACAACAAGCCGATGAACTATTCCCGCACCGCATCGGCGCGGTTTCGCGGGAATATTCGGGTCAGCCTCCCGAATTCGTTACCAAATAATTGTTACAAAATCCCGCCCAGGCTGTGCACCAACTGCCCCTGCAGCACGGGCAACGCCGTCTTGAACGACAGATTCACCTTGTTCGCGGTGGAGACGATACGAGTGCGGTAGTCCACCCAATGCCCGACCTTGGACGTATTCTGGGTCGTAGTGGTGCTGGTCCCCTGCTGAAGATTGGCACTGGTATTCTGCTGGACCGCATGGCGGGACCGCACACCCACCTGCACGTCGGTAATCATGGCGTAAGTGACGTTCTTGACCAACGTATCAGCGACCAGCCCGCCGACGCCTGCGACCAGCCCGCCGACACCAGCGCCCACATACGACTGACCGATCAACCCGCCCGCGGCTGCACCCGCCAGTGCGCTGCCCAATGCCCCACCGTACCCGCCACCCAGCGCACTCTGGGCCGCAGACGGGGACATCTTACCGATAGACAAAACGTTGATCTGCAGAAGATAGTGAGCCTGACGATACGGCACCACCCGGTAGCCCTGGCTTTCCATGCGGGCATCAAGTTCCTGCGTCAATGCCGGAACATCCAGCGACTGGTCGGAGGTATTCTTGAACTGCACGTAGACCGTCTGCTTCGACGGGGATACCGGCGGCACAAAGATGGTATTCGACATCTTGGTCTGGACGTCGAGGTTCTTGTGGGTAAGTGCCACCTGTGCGGCCGCACAACCCGAAAGGCCGACGGCGACGGCGCTCAGTACAGCGATACGTGCGGCAAATTGCTTCTTAATCATTGAAACCCCTTTTTAGTATGAAAAAACACGTTAAAGGTGTATAGGCGCCGCTGTATCGTTCCGTGGATCGGCGATTTTTAAGAAAGCCCACCAGTCGGTACAGCGACATTGAATAATTCCGCAGGCTGGGAATCGAACCCATCATCCCCCACCTTTCTCCATGGTCAACAATCGGATATCAAGTTTTTAAGCGCAAACAAAGCATTGATCACATCCCCAAAAACAATCACTTTGCAGGCCTGTGCCACCATGACGTTGCATGGCAGATTAAATCGTTCCACCAAAAATCCAGATTTGCAGGTCAAAGCGCCATGTCCGGTTTCTGATCCATTATGCGCATGTCGCTCATGGGTCAGCCGGGTATCCAGCGTGTAGGCCACAACGGGCTTTTCCATGGCATAAGCCGTCGCTATCTCGAACACCGTGCCGGAGTCCGGTTCGTCGCCGCGGAACGGGGTGATGTTGGCCACCACCGCATCGCAGGACCGGATCATGTCCAGGCACGACTCAAGCACCACATTCGCTTCCTTTGTTTTGCCAGGAACGGTGATTCCACTTACCCCGGGACGATCCAGGCTTTGGTTGGCCGGTATGGGCAACAGCGCCTCAAAACCCCACGACTCACAGGCGCTCACAATTTTTCGCGCCATGTCAGGCCAAGCAACCCTGAAAATGTCTGGGCCGGCGATGTAAACTTTGCATGGATTACTCATCGGAAACCTTGTGGCGCCTGCGCACCTGCACCTTGATTCGCGTTTGCGCCACCAGCACGCGCCGACGAATCCGCATTTTCCGTTTACGGCGGTCTGATTCAGTTTGTTCCTCGTCATCAACCATATCGGTGCCGGTGTTATACACCGGTTCAAAAACCCGTTCATTCTGCATTCCAGTCACGAACGGCGATTCAGTTTGCAAGCCATTTTCTGCGGACAACACCGACCCTTCCATAATTACCGTATCTGCAGCAGCACATTCAACAGGCACCGATACTCTCGGGGCTGGCGCGGAAAAGGAAGACACTTCATCACCGGGCGGCAAATCGAACAGGCTAGGCTGACGTTCGAAATATGCGTGGTTATACAGATAGTGAAACCTGCGATCACCCAACTTGAGCACCGGTCCCACATTCACGAGCTTATCCAGAGCTTGTGACACTTTATGATGCCTGATGCTTTCCGCACCACCAACGGCTTCCAGAATCTGGTCAAACGTCATGTACTCATGTCTATGCTGACCGAACGCGATTCGCAATGCTTCGATGATTCGGCCCATGAGCAAATCCATGTCGACATCTTCTTTCCCTTTCGAAGATAGATTTTCATGCACCCGATATACCGCATCGAGAAATTTCTTGTCAGGACAAACACCGTCGCACAAACTCCAGGTTTTACGCTCCCGCATCCGCACCAGGCCCTTCCGTTTCATCCAGCGCAAAGTATCAGACGTGGCCTGCTGCTCCGGAGAACTCGGGCACATTTGATCGATCTCTCCGGCCATCAATGGATTCTGCCGGATACTGAGCAATGCGACAATCTCTCCAACGAGCGCGTCCTTGTCGAAATAACTGCTCCGCGCAGCTTTTACCACTGGTATTTGCCCTAAACTAGAAACTTGTTCGGTCATTCTTTGAAGCATGGTAAGTCTCCTTGAGATTGGCGGTCAGGAAGCAGCCAGGTCCAATATTGCAGAGTTTTCCGACACTTTAGCGGACTGTGACAACGAAGAATCATTCGCGACGACATCCCAAAGCGCCATTTGCTTTTCGATTTTTTGACAATGCGGGCTTATCCATAATGTCTCTTTGGAGCGGTTATCATTGCTGCGATCAGCCCGCCGGTTACCGTGCCCGCCCTGCGCTTTCCAGTTATGCGTGGACCAGCCTGCGTCTTCCAGTTCCGCGTGCTCCCCCGCATAACCGGCGACCACGATGCGCAACCGTCTATCGTGACCATGCTCCATGCACCAGCGGGTCACATCGGCGGCTACATCCATCCGGTCGTCAGCGTAAATTTTCGTGGTGCGGGGCGCGCCATAGGGCGGATCAAAGAAAATCCCGACGGTATCGCTTCCGTTGATCATCACCTTTTCGGAATCAAGAGCGCGGCCCCATTCTCCACAGAGAATGAAAACATCGACCAAACGCTGTTGCACCGCGCGAAGATCACTTATCCGGTCAGAAATGCTGCGGGTGTCCATGGCCGGCATGAACTTGTTTGGCATTTCATTCACCCGCAGCCAACGATTGCCAACCGAAGCGGAATGCCCGTAAAACCACCATGCGGCCATTTCGCGGTCGTACCATTTGGGGTCACCCTTCAATCGTTCCGTTAGCGTTTCGGCTTCACGCACAAACACCCGCTTGCGCGCAATAAGATCCAGTTCACTGATCGGCGATACGAGTTCTTCGGCGACACCTTCAACGTCATCTTTTACCGCCCGCCAGAAATTCACCAGATACCCGTCAAGATCGTTAATGACTTCCCTGCCCTGAATTTCCGGGCGTGCGAGCAAAACCGCCGCCGACCCAGCAAATGGCTCGATATAACGGGTTACCTTTCCCAAACGCTTCCAAACCTCGCCGGCGATCATTCGCTTCCCCCCAAACCATTGAAATACGGGATCCACTATTTGACCCCCGCCCCGTACTCAAGTCCAAACCGCTTACAAAACGCCGGTATTTTTTCCAGATCCAGCATCTCGTCGATCATTTCGTCTAATCGTGGCTCAGCGGTCATCAGGATGGTTTTGCCGGCCAAATGTTTTTGGCAGACATCCATGGCATAAAGGCAAATGGCCTTTTCTTCCTCGCCTCCGCGCAAATGCATCATCAGAAAATATTGATTTCGCTTGTCCAGCGCTGCGGGACCGTTCATCTTTTTCCCTTTCACCACGAAATCACGCGCGTTGTACGGACCCCAGAACTTTGTAACGGCATCTTGCCCAAAAGCGCGAGTCGTCAGGATCGCCGCCATCAAAATACCGCTTCGAAAGAGTCCTTGCTTTGGGTGAATACCATCCAGCATGACCAGGGCGTCGCGGATACGCGGCAACGACACATCAATAGACCTTGTTCCTGTAGACATCTTTAACGCGTGAGCGAACTGCCCATTGCGCAAGAACTTCGTTTCAAATTTGTCGGTCAGGCCCATCTTTCTCATTTGTCCGAAAATCTTGTCGGCGTAGTCCTTGGCGCTTTTGGGGTTGTCGAATGTGTTGTACAGTTCATCGGCCTCTTCATCGGAATGGACCTCATAGACCGTCACATCCACCATTCCATCCGGTGGAGGTGCAATCTTACCGAGCTTCCAGCCAAGCGCTCGGGTGTGTCCGTCGACGATGTGCATCACCCCGTCCCGCACGAACGCGGCTACAGAGGACCAGGTCGGTGTAAAGTTTCCCCGCAAATAACCATTCGGTTTTAACGCCGCGTCAAGGTTTGCTTCGGTGTTGCACTGTCCTTCATAACAGGGCAGATTGCACCATTCCCTGAGACGCATGCGCTTGGTGCCGAGTCGCACGAAGCCTTGTGACGTGGTTTTCTGTGATGCCATTTCAAAATCCTCGCTGCGTTGATGGTATAAATCCATTACAACACGAGGGGTTTTCAATCCTGTGTTTTTCGCGCGGCTGGCAGACATGGGGTTGTTGTTAACCATGGTAATGATTGTAATTTTCGTGGGACATGATCTGGATCGGGATTTTTCGACGATCCTCCAGTTCCCGTAGCAATAACCGATAGTGATACCCAAGGGGAACGGAGATGACGGACCGGTCATAGTACATGCGTTTCCCGCCGTAACTCGTGTAGGGTGCGTGTTGATCTACGATGGCAAAAAGTATGGATATGGCCTTTTGTTTCAGTCCTGTGGTGGGGAGTACGGATAGGGAGATCGGATCGCCGCCATCAGCCGGTTGGAAATGAGCGGTGGCTGGCACTCCGGGATCAATTTGATCCCGTGACTTCTGGCGCTGCTGGCGCCGTAGTGCAGCGGACTGCGCACATCGGTGGCAGAAATGGCCAAGTCCGATGTGTCCGCAGTCAAAGTGTTTCTTTCGTATCCCCACATGCCGCCCATCAAGTCAGTCTGATGGCTTCATTATCTCATTGATAAAGACACTGAGGTTTTCAAAAAAGGGGGATAATTGGCTCTTGTCGCGCTACATTGCGTGTAAGTTTTGTCCGGTGTACCCAGGAACGAAGAACTCCACCTTTTCGCCTTTGCGAACGGGGACTCCAGTTGCCTGGGAAAACAAACGCGAGCACTTCGCGTTCATCAAGCCGGGCAGGATCTCTGCCAAACCTGGATCTCCGCCACAAAAGTCAGTCGCCTGATGGATTGCGGCCTGCGCCGCTGCCTTCAATAAGTCCAGAAAACCGCCGTTTCACGGTTTTGCTCCGCTCGAAGGATTGCTCGCGGAGCATCAACACCGCCGGTTTCCCGGAAATGCCGCCGCCCACGATCTTCCCTCGCTTGCGCTTCAACTGCTTGCGCACCCAGTCCATCCGACGCGTCGGATGCCCGGGCCTGCCATACTGATCCATCACGAATACGAACATCATCCATCTCCTTTAACCGTCCCTGGACGCCTATGATCTGGCGCACAAATGTGCGGTACGTTTCCCTGGGGCACGCTTGCCTTTCGACAAACGCAACAGGTCCTATGCACGACATGCACAGCGGGGGATTGCACCGCCTGTCTCGCCGGGTTGGGATCTCGCCCGGCAGCGTCAGTTTCATGACCTGCTTTACTCCCCTGTCCAACCACGCCGTACACGCAACGGCACCTGCAGTCGCGCTCCACTACAAGCTCCGGGTTTTAGCCCGGGTGATTGACGACACAAGCGCACACCAATCTTCCCAGATGTGTTGCGTTTGTAAGCAACAAAGTGACCGTTGCCATCACGCTTTCGCTGCACAATGTCAAGTGCTGACCTCTGCGTATCACGCCATGCGCGGGCGGCCACTCGTGCGGCATCATAACCGCCGTTCAGCGAGTCAGAGAACAACTTGCTGGTGGCGGGCTTTCGTTCCCCAGGGCGGAAAAGCCGTACCCACCATCCTGTAGTGGATGCGTCATCACGCCGGGTAATGGCGTAATCAGCGTCGAGGGTTGGATAGCTCATTCCCCAGTCGCTCCCGCCTTATGCCTATATTTGTCGCACACCCTGGGTGCCTTCGGGAAGCACGCGGCATACCCGTTGTTCGGGTTCGTATCCGGCGGTAATCCCTGGCGATCAGGGACGGTTTTGCCGGATTCTTCCACCCGAATCTGTCGGTTTTTTGTGAGCGCGCAAAACCCCAGCCCGCCCGGCGTTGATCCTGCCTCAAAGTGACGACAATCCTCGCAGACCACCTTGCCCAACTTGTGGAGTTCTTCTTTGGTGAGAAACAGGCTCATTGCAGCCCCCGATTCGCCAGTCGATCCGCCAACTCGTTCTCCGGGTGTCCATTGTGCCCGCGCACCCATTCGAGTGTGACCTTGCGCGCCAAATATTCCTTGTGAAGCGCCTGCCAAAGTTCCTTGTTTGCTACCTGCGATCCGGTCGCCGTGCGCCAGCCTTTTTTGATCCAGCCCGGCATCCACTCCCCAAGCCCCTTCAGCGTATATTGGCTGTCGGAACAAAGCACCACTTGGGCACCGGCGGGGATCCTGCGCAGTGACTCGATGGCCGCCGTCAGTTCGGCGATGTTGTTGGTACCCATGGCCTGAATGAAGCCGAAGTGTTCCGTGCGGTCACCGTCCGGTGACTGGATCACCGATCCCCATGCGCATGGACCGGGGTTGGTTGGGGCGCAAGCGCCGTCACACCAGATTTTCCAAATGCTCAAAGTGTTGCTCCTTCTTCAATAACGCACTCCGGCGCAGGGTCATCGGTATATCGCACCGTGAGCCCGTCGTAATCGACTCCACGGAAAGTCGGATTCGGATTATCGTGCAGGGCCAGCGCCTTCTTGACGACTTTCTCGATCTCATAGGCCCGGTTCGCCTTATCCAACACCACACGATTACCCACGCCGTAACTCTCCCCGGGCTGGAATCCCAACTCACGTCTGATTTCGTTGCACAGCGCGGCGACGTTATGTATGGCGTCCATTTCCGGGATTTTCAACAATCCGGCTTTAATTGGAATGGACCCATCAGCCACCATTTCTCCGACAATGTGGACCTGCCCTAGCCCCAGGCGCATGTATATCTCCAGCGCTTCGGCCATGGCGCGGGCCTGGGGAATGGTGAGGGTAATATGGACTTTTAGTTCAGCGGTTGTCGTCATCATGGACCTCGAAAAATTCGTCCAGCGCTGCCTGTGCCGCCGCAAATTCCTTCTTCGCTGCCAGAAACTCGGCATCTTCGCACTGGCGAGCACGGTACTGGTTGCGCACGGCGTCAAACTTCGCAAACGCCGCATTGTAGTGCGCACGCTCCTCCTCGTAATGGGGCCTATCAGTCGTCCTCGTTCTCCTCGATCCTGATAGCATCATCAAGCTCTGTGGCCGCCGTCACCAAGGCGTTTTCAACGCGCTGTTTGGTTTTCGCGCTGTCGACCTCAATCCACGCCTCGAAGTTTTTCGCCAGGGCCTGGAAGCTACGGCCATCCAAAATTTCGCCGGACTTGCCGCGCAGAAGTACACCCAGGCCATAGCTGCTGGCCGGGTGATCCGACGACCAGCGTAGGGTTTCGGGGTTGATCTGTCTCAGACCGAGCGCACGAATGGCTTCTATAGATTCAGCCGGGAAATGCAGTTTGATTCGCATGGGTTTCTCCATGGGCGGCTTGTACCGCCAACGCTCTAGGTTAAAAGTTAGTTCACACGGCCACGATCTTGTGCGAGGGCCCTCCACTCTCGTTATGTGAGAGACTGTGTCTCCCGTATTCCTCGTATTCCTCTTCCATAATCCATTCTTTGGCATCTTCGTATGTATCGAACCCGATGGGGTCGATACCGCCCTCCACGCGCACGATATCGCTGGTCTCCGTGGGACCATACCAGTAGCGCGTGCGCAAGATGTAAAAAGGTCCGACCTCGACCGAGGTTGCCGTTTCAATCACGGACTCCCCCCGAACGTTGGCCGTTTGTACGAGTGCATCCAGCGGATCAAGATCTGGGCTCTCCAGCCATGCCGCCAGATCGGTGGCATCGTCGGCTATCTCATAGTCGGACTGGCCGTTATTGCCGTATTGTATCAGGTAGCTTGCGTCGCCATCCTGCTCCTTCAGGGCCCATGCGGCGACATACCCATAGTCCGCGCCCGCAGCGGCCGTGAACTCGTCGGTTGGCTTTACGGAATGGATGGAAAAAATGCGGTGCAGATCAGCAGCAGTAATATTGGTATTGCTCACGTTTATCTCCTGCACCAAGATGCCCGGTGCGCGGCTACTATGACCACTATATCAATCATAGAGTCTTGTCAAATTCAATCCACCGCCCGCAGCGCGCTCGCCATGGGAATGCTGGCGCTACGGGTAAATAAGGCTCTTAACCGATCTCCGTGGCGAGGCACAGGAACGGCTATGCCGGGCCTTCCTGTAACGACCCCGTGAACGGGGACGCCACGGTGGTCACAGGACATTTTCTGAAGCACGATACTCCAGCGCCCGCCGATACCTAAACCTAAGATGCCTGTGGTGGCGGAAGGAGTAAACCGGCCAATTGCGAGTATCCGGCAGGACTGAAGGGATGGAGCGGATAACGCAAGAATCAGGGGGCTGGTTATAGGGGTACGACCACCAATGGGCAGGGACGACTCCAGAACAACCGGCAAAAAAGCACCAGCATCAATCACGAGGTGCCCATCCTTTTGGGTGAAGAAATGGGCCTGAACACCATAAGCGAGGCCGGGCAGTAGCAAACAGCCGATAAGCGCGGAAGAACGAACGATTTTGGAGATGGAAAGGCATGGATATGACATGGTTTACTCCTTAGATGTTTCCGGCTCAGAAGGATGGACCTCTAGAATCATAGAGTCTTGTCAAATTCCCGATCAATTATCGCCCGCAACCAAGCGCTACCGCCTAGATCCAAGAATCTCTCCCGCTGCGCTGGTGTCACCAATGCTGAGATCATCACCGCATTTGCGCGCGTGATGCCGTCCGGTGCTTTATTGCCTGAGTTTCCCCGCCGCCCTCCGCGGCCAGGGCCGGTTTGACGCTCTACCTTGTTTGATGTTTTTTGCGCCATCTACTGAGCCCCCATAGAAACAGAATGCGAACAAGCAAGAACGTCAAAAAGAGACTGAGTGCAGCATGTGCAAAAACTGCCAGCCAATATTGATCCGGGTGCAGGGCCTGATAATCAGCGCATGCGGATGATATCGGTTCAATGCGTTGAAGGCCCCGCGCCTCAACCCGTGAATTAACATCCATGTTGACGCGCTATCCAGGGCGGCAAGCAAAAGCATCATCGCGGGCGGATGTCGCAGGAACCAATTGCTACGGACGGATTTCGCCAAGTCATCGATCTGATCGGGTTCTTTCGCCAAATCACACTCCAAATTGTCGCTGTAAAACCGTATCCACTGCATCACACATCGGTCCTTTTTCTTCCGCGCACAGGTGCCGGATCACATGGAAAGGAATCCTCGCGTCCCACAGGGAGAACCCGCAAGCCATAATGCAGGCTCCGGACCGGCTACCGACCAAACCCCATTCAGTGATCTCCGGAAATTCCCGCAGGGCGTTGATGGCCGCCTGATCCAACCCGTAGCCCGTTTTCTCCAGGACGATTTCGTGGCCCACGTCGATGATGGCCCCACCATCATTCCCATCGTTCAGGACACGTCTAAACAGGCTGTCCGGCGGGTTCACGAATTTGGTCGCCACGACGACCGAGTAATCCTGCGCGGCATCCCGGATGCGTTCCACCAGATCCAGCTTGGGTGAAAATCCATATTGCAGATCAATGACCAGTAATCCACTGCTTTGTGACATGGAACGTTTTCCTTTGTTAAAGTGACTTTACCATTCGCCTGACCTGTTCGGTCCCCACTTCCGACCACTTCCGACCATCCGGCGCGTTTCTGTTCCACGCAAGGGGTGAGGTGTGCGGCATGGGATACAGCAACATCCCCGCTGGCCATGCGTGTCTGATGACCGGAGAACACAACATTTCCGCCCCTTTCGGATCTTGATGATGCTCTTCCAAAAACCGGATATTATCAGCAAGCCCGCGAATACCGGTGATGGCCCGCGTTGCGGTCTCCCCCACGGTCAGGACGGCCCTTGGTTGTGCTTTGACAATGGTCTCTGCAAGGTGTGGAAGGCAATGCCCAATTTCCACCTCGGTCGGCTTCCGGTTCGCCGGTGGTCGGCACCGTACTACGTTGGCGCAGCCGTAATCGTACCCGCGGCGCAATCCATGTCCTTCCAGCAGCGCATGCAAGGTGCGCCCGGCCCGGCCAACGAAGCCCCGGCCCTGGGCGTCCTCATCGGCACCCGGGGCCTCGCCGATCACAAGGATGCGGCAGAGGCGGCCGAATTCCGGGAGATCAGGCTCGACGATCTGCGTGCGCGAGGCGCAGAGAGAGTCACATTTTTGGCAGGTCGTCATCCCGTCCACCGAGTATTTGTTGTGCGAAGGCGAACGCTACAACAGCCAAAACTACCGACACCACCACCCCGCACCCCGCTATCTGATCAATCTGTGCGCCACGCAGCGCGGAAGGTAAAGGTGAAAACATTCCTTGGTATATGATGGCAAAACAAAATAAGGCCGAAACAGCTATAAAGGTGGCTAGAGCCACGCTGGCGGCCGGGCCAATTGCCGTACCGATTATTGATTTATTGTCCATCTTAGTTTTTCCTTTCAACTGTTTATCCAATTTTTCTTCTGATCTCAAGAACCAGCCCCGCCATCACAATCGAGCCCCCTAACCGGGATGGCGGTGCATAGGGCTGCGGGCTTGTCGTCCCACATGATGTCCTCCCTGCCCTCCGGCTGAGGGTAGACCATTGGTGTCCCGTCCCACATGTAGACGCCGAGACCTGCGCGTTTGCACATCGTCAACGCTTTGCGCAGTGCTTCCGCAGCCTGATTTTGTTTAGGCGTCATGTCGATTATGACCTTCATCTCTACCAAAAACAGCTACCCACATCGCTGCAATTGCGAGGCACAGAACCAGGAACAACGGCGCCAGATAATTTGGTCCATAAAACATGGAAAATAACGAGACCATAAAAATTATCGTGGTGGATATACAAAAGCTCTGATATTTTTTATTTACTTGATTACGCCACATCAATTTCTCCTTTTCGCTTTTCCCACTCTGAAAACGGATCATCCGGATAAGACGCACAACACGCATCCCATATTTGCTCGGATTGCTCATCATCGAAAACACCCACGGGTACACACTCGTCCAGCCACATCCGTTTCGCTTCAGTTTGGATCGGACTCATTGCAACGTCGCTCCATGTTCCTGCCGCCCCAGTTCAGACACCATCCCCAACAAATTGATGCGCGGCAAGGTCATGATCAGCGCGTCCGGCTTCTCGCCGTGCAGGACGATCTCGACGTGCTCCGCCTCCGGGTGCGCCTTGGCCCACTCCGCGGCTACCATCACGCGAGACATGGCGGACGGAAACAGGTGCAGCACGACGCTGTTTTGGCCATCGCCGTCCAGCATGCCCAGCACGGTGACGCGCGGCATTTCCGTCTGAGCATCTGGTTCCGCGTCATCCATTGACATCTCGCGCCCTCCGTTGCGTATCCCACCAGCCATCCCGGTTCAGCCTTGCCCACACCGCACCTTTTTCTTCCTGCGTCATAACAATCCACCGCGTCACTTCATCAAACGTCCGCCCACAGGACTTGCACACGTCGTCGCCAAGGGCGGTCGTGCAAAAGCCCAGGCAGGGAGAATCGGGGCTATGGGCGATCATCGTAACCACCCGCGTTGCCACACGCTACGGTTATCCGCTCCGCCAGGCGCTTTTGAGTCGCCGTCAATCGCCGGGCCTTCTGGATATGCACGAGGATATCCAGGGTGTCAGAGACCATTTTCGGCGTGGGGCGATCCGAAATATTGTGCAGACGGTCCGCTAATTTGATAACCAGCGCGTAACTGCTCATCCCTGTCATTTTGCTTTTCAGGTACTCCCGCTTGCCGACCCGTGCAATCTCCGCCGCGTCGGACGTTAACTCATGCACCAGACTGGCGACCAGAGGAGTGAACCGTGTCGCCAGGTCGGCGAACGACGTCTCCGTGTCTTCCAGTACGTCGTGTAGGATCGCGGCGGTCACCAGTTCAGGCAGATGCCGTGACCGTTTGAACTGCGCCACGATGTAACTCACCGCTATGGGATGGGTGATATACGGCAAATCGGTGCCGCGTCGAACCTGCCTATCATGCTGCTCGGTGGCGAACAGCAGGGCGTCGAGCACCATGCCATCGGTTGGGTGGTTGGTGGTTAGCATGCTTGATCCTTTGCGGCGATGGCTCGTTGGTCTTCCGTGTGCCGTACACCGCCGAATGCGCGCATATCGTACGCCTCGCGCAAAAGACCTTCATCATCGGTGAAAATACTGGTGCGCGGGAATACCGTATTCTTGAACGCCCGGCGGTCCATTTCCGTGATCTCCGACCACAACAATTTCCGGCCGTCCACTGCGGTTGCCGGAATCTCGTCAGTAAAATATCGTTCGATACTGGTCAGTCGTTGTTGCCCGTCTATAACAATATCCGACAAATAACGGGTCTCCAGGATCTCCCCGGTAAAATCCGCCCAGGCGTTTACCATGTAGGAGCCTGTGTCCACATGTGCCCACAGCGCATCAATAAACCGGCTTTGCATTTTTTCCTTCCACACAACGGGACGCTGCCAGGGAGCCAACGGCATCCCGCAGACAAAGCGGTCGGCCCAGGGATACATTTTCGTCGTACCGGACGGATTCTCCCGGAAAGCCAGACTTCCCAGGTACAGTTCGTTCAAGGTTCTCGGGCTAGTGTTTCCGGAAAGCCGAGAGTTGGGCATAATGCGGGATTCCAAAACCTGCGCCTGTTTAGTCATGCAATGCCTCCCACACCCGGTATGGTCGAACGAAACGCCCAGAACGATCCCGCATACCATGCTCCCCGAAGCTGATTGTATGATACACAGGGGCTCGATTGCCGAGCGTGCCGTGGATGGGGTGCCGGCATGCGCTATCGCAAGGCTCCTTCGTGCGCCAGTACCCCCGCACGCTGGAAATCACGAGGTCCTCCGGTGTGAGCCGAGGGTGGTAAAAGCGCAGATACTCAGTCAGCCGGTGCAGTGCTTCTTCGTGTGTCATAGTGCCGTCGTCCTCTTTTCCAGTACCGTTGGTCAGTCGTCATCATCACTTTTCGATAAATATCCACGAAAAAAGAGCGTTATCATGAACGATGGTCCGGTAATCATGGCCGAGAACAATATAACAAGCCCTAGCGGCAAGATACCGTCCAGCAACATGGGGCTCAGTGCAAAAAAGAGGAATCCATACGAGATCATAAAAATCAGGATTGAGAATGCGCATTGCCGATTGCTGCTCATCGCTTGCTCACCGAAAACTCGTCGTCTTCGTAGATAGCCTCACGTTTTCGGTTGGGATTGACTGCGCTGACACGCTCGCCCTCTTCACCGAATTTGCTCAACGCCGCACAACGGGCAAGCTCTTCGTTCGTCTCGCAGACAGTTCCAATGTACCCGACGCCGTCAACAACTACGTTCCATTCATTCATGTTTCTCTCCATCAACCACTAATTACGGATACCCAATTTCTTTACCCCTCAGTTAGCAGATACTTCTTGTGACAATCAGGGCCTATCGGATACTCCCCCATATATCCCGGGTCGGATGTATCAATTGTCTCCGTAATCGCCCATCGCGCGCCGCCATCAATCACGATGGCGGTATGCTTGAATGGTACCCTGACCTGCCTTCCGCAAATGGCACACTCGCACCCGGTGATACCACGCACCTTCTTTTTCCACAACGAAAACGGCGCAACACGGTAAATTGACGGACTCATAGTGCCCCATGAACAATTAACTAAGACCATTATATATCAATCATAATAAAACGTCAAATTGATCCGCCAACAGGATTTCCCATATCGTTACGCCGTTTTTCGGGCAACCAAATCCGCCAACCGGTTCATCGCCACCTTCCCACCCGCCAGATTTACCACGGGAATGCCCCAACGATCCGCCAGGGCTATCGCCTGGCCGGTGCCACCCGTCGCCCTGGATCTGGCGGCTTCCCTTTCGCATCCGTCCGGCGTCCAACAGACTACGAAGTCCACGGGCGACCGTAGATCAGCGCCAAACACCTGATGCGAATTGCGCGCCATAAGGGCTTGCGCCGTATCGCCGAGTCGTTTCCATGCCGGATGCATGGACTCCGCCACCCGATACGCCTCAGCGCTCGGCAAGGTGACGCAATGCCGTCCTTGCAGGTGCCGAAACCCCGGCCATGGCAAGTAAATTTCCTTCTTCCCAAAGCTGCCTTCCTCAAACGCCGTATCGGCACCGTCAGCACCCCCAGACAGAAGTGTATATCCCAGTTCTGACAATCTGTGCGCGATCCTGCGCATGGCTTGCAGCACAAGATCAGGCGTGCTTCTGGATCCGATGCCCGCGTAACGCAGGGTCTGCCCATCGTGGTTTCGTATCCGCTGTTGCACACCGGCATCCAGGGCTTCGGCGATTACCTCCCCGTGGCATCTGGCCGGCGCACAGTGGCAGGCAAGGGGTTGCCCTGGATAAATCCCGAGGAGCGCGGTGCAGACCACCGGATCGCGCTCTTTGACTCGGGCATCCAGCCAGGCGCGGTACCGCTCAATCACCTGGTCGCGGTCGCCATCGGGCCCAATCGCGTACGGATTGCCCAGAGGCGACGGGCGGGCGACATAGACCGCATGGCGGCGGTCGTCAGTTTTTGTGTTGAGGATAGTGTGGGTCATTCGTTCAGCGGTTCTAACGATATCGCTCGCCCGATCCCAGGTTGGTACGAAATCCCTGTTTTCTAGTGACGGTTCCGGGATATCTGGGACGAATTCCTTTTAAAAATGGGTCCTCCCGTAAATCCCGCTGAATTTCGGCGATATCGGTTGGTGTTAACCCCAGACACCGCCCTACCACCTGGTCAAGAGCATTCAGGGCGTCCAGCATCTCCTGTTCCAGGACTTCTTCCTGATAATGGACCACGACAGTGTTCCATTGCTCCAACTCAGCGTCAGTAAGGGGGATGGGTAAATTGAACAGCGTGCTCTTATTTAATGCCTGTCCTTTTCTCTGCCGTAACGCGGCCGCCAGCCCGCGCGAAATATCCTGCTGGTTGCAGTACACCCAATCCAAAAGACCATCCGCGAGGTTTACGAGGTAACCATCTTCTTGATTAAGCACTGCGGGAACGCCGATTTCCACCTCGTAGTCTTTTTCTGAAAACCCATCCGACCAGGATAGCTTGGCATCGGCGTTCGCCTGAACGCGCTGCTTTAACGTGAGGAGGTTCAAACCCGACAAGGCCGTGCGCAAAGACTGTTCTGCGTCTATCCGATTGCGGCAAGCTTTAATGACACTTTCCCGCATGTTTTCCAGTTCATCTGCTGCTTCGGCAAAGGCTTCGTTCCAAGGGAGCATGGCGAAGTTTGTGGGATAAATGTGACTACGCTGCGTATCGAGAATGCCCATACGAGTCGCCAGCGCATAAAACCAGATATAAATATTGGAAAGCATGAGTAAATCGAAAGGAATATTCACCAAATCATCTCGCGGGAAGAACAATGTGGCGGTATTGGTGAAAGCCATCTTTCTTGGGTCAAACTTAACGGCATTAGCGCAGTGTGCCACGCCTGCTAACGCATATCCAACATTCGGTAAAATATCCGCATACCTCCAAGGGCCAGGATCGTCAGCGCTTGCGATGTCAGCATGCTCAAGAACTGGCGGCCCCTGTATTTCCGTGGCGATGATATTTTCGCCTTTGTAGACATTGATGCCTTGCGCATGTTGATGCTTGCTGCCACGAAATGCCAGCCCGCCGCTGCAAAAAGAGCGCGCTTCCCATCGCAACTCATAATTTGGTGGGAGATGATCCTTCCATTCAACGATACGGCTACCATCCTTTCTTACCCAATATGGTTTTGCGGCTTCGCTCAACGTTGGATTTTTCCACAACGTGCGGACAATATTGAGTCGTGTCTGTGTGAGCCGGGTTAGGACACGTCCATCAGGCGAGAATATGTCAGAATAAGGAACTATCGACTCTGGCAATTCCTCAATAGCAAATTCGTCTACCGCGTCCATGCTGCTGGCGGCACGTACACACGAATAGTCCGCAAACCGGATACTAACCACATCATTCGCGGTGGCCGGGCGGTTCTCCGCTATGAAAACAGCCGGTAGAGCCTTGGCGTCAAACACCTTTTTCCAGATGAGTTCCATATCCACGATTTCCCGAATTGCCCAGCGCCCGCCAACCTTAAACAGATCACGTAACTCTCGCATATCGTGACTGTCGAACAGAGAAATCGGCAATACAAACGCCACCTTGCCGGCTCTCAAGCCGTCCGCCGATGCGGGCTTGCACCACCGGTCCAGTGCCCGGTACAAAAACAGACCATACACGTTTATTTTGCTGGATATGCCATGGAAACCGGCACGTCCCCCTTCAAAGTCGCGGCAGGATGCCGGATCGAGTTCCTGATCGCTACGCTCGGCACGGACATAAGGTGGATTGCCGATTACCGCATCGTACTCCGGCACGTCGATCTCATAAAATCGCTCTGCGGCACGCAAATAATCCGTGAATACCAGAGAATTGGCTTTCGCCGACACCAGTATGTCCGGGAATCCATCACGCTCCATTTCCTCTTTGAACGACAGGATTTGCCATAACAACTGAATCTGCGTCAACACCGACGAAAAAGTATTCAGGTCGTTGCCGGCGATGTGCGCCATTGCCGTGAGAACATCCTGGTACTCGGCCGCGCCGCGTTCCACATCATCACCCACCATGCAGCGGTAACTTTCCAAAAGAAAAGTCCCGGAGCCGCAGGCGGGATCAAACACCCGGCAATCGCGGTTGACGCCCAGGCGCTTCACCATGTATCGCGCAATGGACGGCGGTGTAAAAAACTCCCCCATTCGCTTGCGCTGATCTCGATCCATAAACCGGTCATATATCCCCGTTAGAATGTCCCCTTTGATGGTGGCGAAGTCAAAACGGGCGAAGCGGAACATAGTCCATTCGATAGCGCTGGACAAGGGTGCATCGCTCGGCCCAAAAATCCAGTCGAGTTCCGTCTGATCAAACGCGGAGGCATACAAGCGGCCGCCCTCCGCATAAGCTTTTTCCAGCAAACTGGCGTAGCTTGCCTGAAAGTAGTTCTTCATGTTTTGAAAGGCCGCTATGCCACCGTTGCAGACATAGCGAATATCGCCGAAAAAACCATGATCCTCAAAAAACCGAAGCAACAGGATGCGAGCCAGGATCAGATTGGCGGTTTCGATGGCGAACAAGGCATGAACCTTGTCGTCATCCGCCCCGGTACGTCTCTGAAATTCCGGAAGTCCCTGGATGGACAGCCGAGCTATCGTCGGAGATTTGGCGAACTTCCGTCGCAGCCTTGCCGCCTCACGGTCATGTAACCGGCTCGCATCCGGCCCAAGAGGTCGGCCATGCAGCGTGAGTGTGCGCGTGTCAAAGTAGTTCTCCGCAGGCTTTTCAAAGTGGCGCCAGAAGTCCATGGCGTCTTTCTGGTACTCGATGATATCCGGATGCACACGAGCCAACGCACCTGCAACCGCATCCTGCAAATGACGGGTCGCGTCCCTGACCTGGTCGAAAAATCGCTTACGGGTCAAGCGCAGACGATTCCTTTGCGCTGGGGAAAGACTATCGACGGGGACTCTTGGCAGGGATAGCTTTTCCACGCCAATCAGTGTTACGTCACCATCCCGGAATCTGGCTAGTTCCCGCGATACGCCGGCCAGCTCGCAGGACAATGGCCGAGATTTTTCTCGCAAATCATGTTCGGAACAACCAATGAGTGAGATGACGATATCTGCGTCAGGGGCAAGAAGTCCTCCCGCAACAGAACGGATGATCCACGCATCAGGTTCAACCATAACGAAAAACGCCGTGTGAACGCCGATGTACTTGGCTTTTTCCGCAAAAATCTTTTCCCGCGTGATCATATTTGTGAAGCAGCCACGTTCATCCTTGGCTTCCACAACGATCCACCCGATCTTTGCTTCCTGTCCCCGCGCATTCACAAAGCCGGAAGGCGCCTCGACCGTCAAATCCGGCCGTCCCATTTCGCCGGCGGTGTCTATATTGATATCCGTGGCGGGATATCCAAGAACATGAACAAACAGGTCACGGATGGGGCCATACATGGTAGCCTCTCGCCCCGCCGGGGTTTGTCGGAGCTTTTCTACCGTGGCTTCATAGGAGAAAGTCATTATTTTTGCCTTGCCTGTCATGGTCACTTAGACGCATGGTACACAATTTCGAGTATTCGTGCCGCTTCATCATCCAGTTGCGCGGGAAACCCCGGCGAATGGCAGTGTGGTTGACGATGTTTTCTCCAAAAACCAACCGTCACTTTCCAGTTCTATACCACCGCCTTCCAGTTCCCCGATCACTTCCGTGTTGGTCCAGGACCACGCCGTTTTATCCACCAGCCCAAGCGTGTCATCCAGGAAGCGCGGCAAAGTCTGCCGTCGATACCGCTGTACAAACAGACGATAGGCGGGCAATGCTCGATATTGGACGATCCACTCCGGGCCTGCGGCCATCAAACGGTTCTGGTCCTCAAGGGTAAACGTGCCACCCTGCAACGTCTCCAGCATGGCTTGGGCTGCCGCATTGCGTGAGAGCACGGCCCACTGGCATTGCTCGATGAATAGATGATCCTCGGTATCCGTCCCACGTATTTCGGCCAATTGCTGACCAAGGGGCTTGCCATAGGCGCTGAACCCTATGTCACCGACCTGATGCGGACCCGGATCTTCGATAATTCCGTACCACGGGTATGAATACCGGGTGGGCGGCGGCATGGGCAATACTTCCTTGCCGTTCAACAGCCGCCAGAACAGCGCGGATTTCTCACGCAACGCGTTATAGAAAAACAGCTTCTTGGTTTCGCTGTCTCCGCAAAGTGCGTTGAGCACCCGATCGTACTCGGCTACCGCGTGGTCCCATCTGGCCAGAAGTTCGGGTGGCAGACTTTCCTTGTTACTAAAATAAGTTGGCATTACTCACTTCCCGACTTTCTCGTAAGGGACCACGTTTTCCAATTCGCGCTGAACTCCACCGGAATCTCGAAATTCCTTCCACAGCAGTAGATGGTTTGGGCAATAGTGGATGTTCGGGGCCACCTCATACGCATGACTTGCACACAACGGCAAATCACAAGTTATACCTTCGCCAACAGGATAATCGCAGAGATAACCGCTCACCGCCGCGCATTCCCCGGCGGCGCAATGCGGCCCCAGGTCGCCGCACAGAAACATGATTCCACCATCTTTTCTCCGCTCAATGTAGCAAGGCATTATTAGCGGCCCCCAGCAAGAGCTTGTCCGACAACCCATTCCCGTCCACGGCAAAGTATCTCCCGCTCCAGATCGGCTATGGATCGTCCAGCGCACTGCATGGGCATCAAATCGGCAATCGGCAGACCGGGATGCCGTGCGGAAAGGCTCTTGATAAGCGCATGCGTTGCATTTTGAGTCGCCAGCGGCATCTCGATCTCCATATCGAAGCGCCGCCGCACCGCACGGTCCAGCAAATCCGGATGATTGGTGGCGCCTACAAACAATATGCGGTGGTCCAGGCGGTCCATGGCCAGCAGCAAGGTCGATACGATGCGCGCCTGTTCCCCCACATCGCTTCGCTCGGGGTTACCCGACCGCTCCGCCAGGATGGTTTCCATTTCATCCAGAAACAGCATGCATGGTTGTCCGGCCAATCCATCCAGCAATCGGCTGATCTTGCCTCCTGTTTCGCCCATGTAAGAACTGATCAGGCTGCCGTAATCCACCACCAGGAACGGCAACCCTAAATCTTTGGCAATAGCGCCGGCCAACACCGTTTTCCCGGTACCCGGTGGACCCATGAGCAAAAGCCGGTTGCGGGGGTGTAGATTGTGGGCCGTCAGGGCGTCGGCGTAACGCTGCTCAGTGAGCAGGTCAGCCACTCGGATGCGTATGTCATCAGACAACACTACTTGGGCCAGATCGTGTGAAGGCGACTGCATGCGGACCAACTTGTCCAGCCCGTTGTCCAGCCGGATGCCGTCTTCCGGTTTAGGATTGCGGCTGGCCTGTTTTTCCAGCAACCGCTGCAGCCTGGGTTTCAACGTGGACCTGTCCGTCTCCCCCGCCATGATGCACTGCACCGTGGACACGATCCTGGCGTAGTCGCGATCGATGGCTGCCCGCGCCAAGGCGAAGATTTCGTCAGATTTTGCCATGCTTACCGCGCCACCCACCGCTCATGTCGCACTTCCTCAACCCAGGTTTCCAATTTCTGATGCGCGTTCCCGCACCACAGACACGACCGATGATGACCATCATCGCTGACGGCCCAGCGCGTTTCGTCTCCGATGAAAGACTTCTTATGCTCGGGATCAATCGCGCACCGACCATTGCGCATGTAGTTCGTCCAGAAGTCGGTGATCTCCCGCAGGTCGCCCAGGCTCCCCGGTGGATGTGCCCACACCTGTTCCCGTGCGCCATAACAGAGCACACCCATAAGCCATGCGCCGTGCAGCCAGCCGTCATCCAGTGATCCAATCCGCAAAATGCCATCCATATCCAGGTACACCCGACAGGTGGTTGCCCAAGTCTGCCCGCGCCCTTTCAAAAAGCGGTACAAATTCGGGCTGAATTGAGACCCGTTGCGTGGGTCGATGGCGGCGAGATCAAGTCCGTTTTCAAGGATATTCACGAATCCATCAATTTGTTTCTCAATGACGTTTTCCATAACAGCCTCCATTTCCCTGGTCAGACAACCACATTACCAACGGCAGCGGGCCACTCTCTCACCCGCAAATACTCCGGCCATTCTTCCATGTTTGCTCCAGCGCGGCTTATCAGTTTCCGACCCTTGTCCGCTGCCTCGATCCCCGCACCATAAAATGCGTTATCTAGATCCATGAACCGATAACCTAACTGTTTAACAAAAATCGGTGTCCCAGCATTTTTGCACTGGCTGACCAGCGCATACAGGAATCGTGAATCTAGTGCTCGCGCGAAATTTCCTGACTCGCCTCCGGCAACCACCCACGACAGCGTGTTTTCCATGGGAATGATGGTGCGATCCAGCATGATGGTGTCACCGGTCAGAGCGTTGTAGTAGTTGAACGGGTCCAGCTCCAGATGCGTTAGATCTATTTTGCTCAGTAACGGCTCCGCGCTCACCCATCGCAAGGCGGCTGGCGTCTGCAACAACAGCGGAATGCGCTCGTCGGCAGTAGATTGATCTTCGACGGATACGCCGAGCCAGACGTTCTTGATAGGCCACTCCAACAACCCAAAGTCCCCTTTACTGACTTCTGGCATGGCCCTCTCTCCAATCAAGAACTCACGGTTTTTGGCATTCAGATAATCACACAACCGTTCTGGCCGTTTGGTAAGCACCTGAAACGTGTGCCGTTCGGCCAGCGCCATCACCGCGAATACCTGGTCGATAAAGGCATCCGGCACGTCTTCATGGAAAAGGTCGGACATACTGTTGACGAAGATTCTGCGCGGCTTTTGCCAGCGTAAAGGCTGATCCAGTCGATCCTCGTGACAAGCTACATCCGTGAAGGCCCGACCAAAGTAGGCTGTCGCCTTGGGATTCGCGGAAAGCCGCGCCCACTCTCGCTCCGCATAGCAGTGTTTGCAGCCCTGAGACACCTTGGTGCAGCCCGTGACCGGATTCCACGTTGCGTTGGTCCAGGCGATGCCGGTTTTGTCAGACATTTTTACCCTCTTTCGTTATCATTAAGGTTGCGCAACGGATCATCGGGCCAATGAAAATCATCTTCCTTTTCTCCTGCGCGAAAAGCGACATAATCGTACCCAGACCTGATCATCTCTCCGCATCGACAGCACGTAGTTCTGTTTCTCGCTCGTGAAAAAACAAAATGGCCACATTCCAGTCGAACTACCCGTTGATCGAATTTCGGCTTTATATCGGATATGGCATTCAAAAAGAACGGCAAACCCTGATCTTTCATGAGCCTTTCGACAGGATCAGGGCGGCTGGATAGAGTTTCGGCCAACACATAGTCCACCAATGGAGCCGCTTTGTGTTTGCCCATGCTCGCCCATCTCATTCCAATATCAGCTTTGATATTTCGTTTGCACAAATCGCCAGTACCTTGGCATAGCTGCCGCCTTGTGGGGCCGTTTTGCTCAATATCGTCAGGGTGGTCCGTACCTGTTTAAGCGGATTTCCGTCGTATAAATCTTCTGTCGTGCGATCAAAAGAAGCTCTTTCCGCTGAGTCTTCGGGCAAAAGTTCCGGGGCTGTTTCCTGGTTGCTGGTTGTCATTTCATGCTCCTTAAATCTTTTTCGTCGTGGCCTTCGTAATCACAAGATTGCTCGTTTTGTATGTTGCTGCTCATGCCGCGCTCCCCACATCAAGTAAAACCCGGTTCATCTCAAATCCCGCAAACCCGCGAAACATCTCCGCAGCACCGCGCAAATATTCCAGCATCCATTCCGTCACCAGCCATCGCCGCCCTAACCGCTCAGCAGCCAGGCCCGTTTTTACCGTGCCCCCGAACGGATCCACCACCAGCTCATCCGGTTGAGTGAGTAGCCGGATGAAAAAGTCTGGAATGCTGGTAGGCTGCATGGCGCCATGGGTCGGCAATCCCATGGATTTGGCATGTCGCCGGTATGCTGCGGTATCGCTGCAGGCATGGCCGCGCTCAATGACATTGCGAGGTATCCGTCCTGCGGTCACCTTCCGCCCAAAGCTGTCCGGCCGAATGCGGTAGGCTCCATCGCCATAAACTGCATTACGTCCATCCCCGCCAGAAGCCATGAGACGTTGGTGCCGTGCCGTATGGGCCTCCAGAACGCGCCGGTTGTCCGACCGAACCCGGTCCGGGTCATTGGTGAACCAATACAGGGGTTCGTAAGCCGTGGTGAGTTGCACCCGGTTGACGCATGCCCAGTATGTCGGTGCCGGCGGCTTGCTGTAATTGACCCAGGGGATACGGTCCATGAGAGATAAGCCCAATCTGTCATTCAGGGCCAGGACCACACGCTCCAGGTACAGTGACCGGCTCGGTTTCTTGGGCTCAAAAACATCTCCGCTCAAATTGAGCACAATGCTTCCGCCGGGAATCAGATTGCGAACTATCGGCTCCAGGGCTTCGCAGATGAAATCAACGTATTGCCGTTCGTCTGGGCCGCCGTAAGCCCGAGCTTTTCGCAATGGATAAGGCGGCGAACTGATGCACAGGGCGATTGGTTCATCGATCTTCCGGAATATGTCTCGATGGTTCCCCCAGATGGCTATGCCCAACTCGGTACTGAAAGCCACCAATTTTACGCCGGTTGCCGCCCGGTGCAGGTCCTTTCCAGCAGTCTCAGACAGCCGCCAGACCCCCCGCGCCCCGGGAACGTGCTCGATGACCTCCAGTTGTTTGAGGGTCTGCTGGTACCAGCGAATTTTACGCTTGACGGTGGATCGCGGCACACCGGTGCGTCCGATAGGTGTTCGCATGTCCATGGCTTCGGGTGTCGTACCAATCCTCTCCGCCACCGTCGCGTAGAGTGATTCGTTGTCCAGCACGCCACACGGGGCTGCCGCGTATGCGCCTGCGATTTCCGCGAACAGGCTTATTTGTAGGGGGTGCGTGTTCAAATCGGCGTGATCTCCAGTGTGGTTTTTAATGCTTTCACATACAATTCAGGATTTCCGTAATACAACCCGTACAATCCATCGAAAAATGTCACAATCTCCTGGTGTGTAGTAAACACCGTGGTCGGATGCCCGAAGGTATAGTCCTCGTTCGGGTCAAATACGATCTCTTTCCCGGTCATGTAGTATTGCAGCAGGCGGTGCAGGATGGTCCTGGATTTGTCCCCACTGCAGCCAAACCCCTCCCGCCGCTGGATAACTTTTTGAAAGTGGAGGTTCAGAAATCGGTATTGCCGCAGGATGAAATGCACTTCTCGTTTTCCTGGGAGGACGGTCTGTAGCAATCCGTCGACTACCCGCTCCAATGGGTATGGAAGCGCGTAGAGGAACCGTTCTGGCTGTCCGTCACGCGCGAATGCCTGGGCTTCCTGCAGTAATGGATGGTTCTGAATCGACGCAAATAGCGCCATTTTATCGCCATCAACATTGCCCAGAATTGCGATTATCACGTCCTGAATCGGGGCGGAGGATTGTCCGATCATCAGGCAACAACCGAATCTATACCCCTGGGGACAGCCAGGTAATAATCGTAACGGTAATTCAATTCCGGGTCATTACCCGAAGATGAATCGTGTTCCACGCGTCCCGTTCTAGCCAACCAGGTTAGCTGACGAGGCGTAATCGGGATGTCCAATAGCGGTGCATCAAAAGCGTTAAATTGCCGCACTTCCACAATTTGAGGTTCGCTGTCGCCCAGGCGTTTCTTGTTTGGGGTAAGACACGTTAGCAATGTGCCAGCGGGCAGAGTCACATCCAGAGAACAGGCGTCGTCATCGCTTGCCGCAGGCAATTCTAATGGCTTAATCTCCGGGAATGCCTTATTGGCAGCAATCGCCGCCTTCCTTTGAGACAGGAAGCCCTCGTTCATGGTGATGGATAGCAACCACCTGTCAGATCCACTCGGTGTTGGGTGATTGCGGTAGACGGCACCGTAAAACAATCCGGTTTCCGTACTCTCGACAATGGCCAGTTCTGCATTGGCCAGATATGAATCGGCCATAATTGATTGCCTCTTTCTTGTAAGAACCATTCCTACCATTATACAGCGCCAATAGCCGCCATAACTTTTTTGATTCCGCGCTTGGCGTTGCCCTTTCCCATCTTCAAAATAAGATCATGAAGTTCGGCGAATTCTTTGGCCGCGGCATTCCCAAGCGCGCCTGACGGATAACCGGCGCTGGGCGCGGCGCTGATATCGGCACGTCCAGAATCAACCAGGCCAAACGCATCGATGGACTCGTCGCGCACGCCCACAGTGGAACGCAGATCTTCCAATGCCACTATCGCCGCCTGTGCAAATGGCTTGAGCGGATCGTCTTCGTTCCAATCCTTCACGTCGGCCGGGCGCATGTAATAGGCTGGCCATGGCTCGATCTGAGCATAATCATCGTGTAGTTTTTTGCGGAACTGGACAATACGATCAGTCAGCTCGTAAGGACGGGACCCCTTTTCGCCATATTGGTAGTAGAAATTGACGGCCTGACGCCAGTTATCTGCATAAGAAACGTCAGGAAATGCCGCACGGAATTCCGTGTTGAAGATGTTGACCCACTCGGACATCCAGTTAGGAAGCCCCTGTTTCTCGGCATAATCCAAAGACCGGCCTTCCCAGGCCATGCGATCACGCTCCGCATAGGCTTCAATAGCCATGTACGCCACGCGCTCCACCATGAATCGCACACTGATAACCGAGGTGTTCCCGACATGCGGTGTAATTCGCAACACCATGTCAGAATGCGGTGTCGTGAGGCAGTAAGAAACAATATCTTTGTAATCATCCCAGCCCCGGTTTGGGTAACCAAAACGGCGGAAGCAATAGGCAAACAACTTTCCATACTCTATCTCATCTCCACAAACACTGGTGATGATGGGGTCGGACAAGGCCACCGCAGGCTTCCCAGAGTCAATATAAGTCCGGAATTCGAGACCAATCCAGTCCTTGCCCGCCATCTCCGCCTGCTTCATGTGAAATTTACGTTTTGCCATGACATGCCCCGATTTGTTAGATACCTCTTATGCACAGGTGTTTACTTCGCCCAATGTATTATCGTCCTTGAGCACAAATCTCGGGCATGATTCACCGTCATCACCTTTCACGGACAACGTGTATGGACCTGGGATAAAATAGCCCTTGCCGAATTTAGCCATGCTATATGGCAGATTGATATCCGTTTCCCTCACTGGGCATGTGCATCTATAGCTATATCGCCTGAAAACCCTCGTTTTACCGTCACGCCCTCTCGGCACATCCAGAAATATACACTTCGAGCATTTTTGCTTGTTCACGAAACCCCCTTTTGCTTTCGTTTCTGATCAGCCCTATGCTGCGGGAACGGCCCGCCAATCTCATGCTGATCAATCGTGAATCCCTGCGTTGATGGCGGCTCCATACCCAGCACTCGGTCCCAAGCTTCTGCCCACCGGGACCATTCCTTACGGGAAATTCCGCTCGGTTGGTCCGTGTTGTTCCAGTAACGATACTCGCTCACCAACGGCTGCCGGAGCCAATACCGAAACCACCGGTGGTGCTCGGTGAATGCAACGCCCAGAAACCGATCCCCGTCCGGAAAGAACACCAACTGAAAATCCGTATCCACGGCGGGCATGCGGCGCCCCCTGTCCACCGTTTCGGCTCGCAACTCCATCCAGGCAGTCCAGCCCTTGAACGGGTCCTCTGTCGTCCCGGTTTTCCGCATAAACGCATTGAGCATCATTTGCCCTTCCGCCCGTACATAAGGACGAAAGCCGTTGACCAATTCCATCAACTGCATGGCTGAATCCGTAGCCACGGAAAATCCGTTATAAATTTTGGTGCTCATGTTAATCTCGGACAGCCTGACGCATGTTCTCTGTTATCCGTTCAAATGCGATAGCCGCATCACCAGCCTTCTCTTGCGCATTCTGCAGTTCCAGTTTCTTTTGGGCTACATCCCGGCCAGCCATGGACACCCGCGCTTCTACTTCGGATTTAAGGGATGCCCATGCTTCCGCTTCGGTCTGAAAGTGCGAATTGAGGTAACACACGTCGCCTTCGGAATCCCGGCCCGGGTATGACTCGCCTTCGACTTCTCGCACGGTGAAGTTCTGCAGGTCTTTCTTGTATAGTCTCATGATCAACTTTCCCTACGCGCCAGACTCAATTTCAAAACTTCCAGGCGCATTGCCCTCGTCATCCGACAGCAACACCAACTGCTTTATCGTCCCGTCAGGCATTGTGATAACCAGGCCGAAAAACTCGCCATTACCAGAATCCTCACCGCTGCGAGCCAGCCCGGTAATCGTTCCACCGACCAATTGATTGAGCGTTTTCAAATAGAAATCCGCACTCATTGGAATCCCTCCTTCCTTCAATATATGACCAGTATATAACAATCATACACAGGCGTCATGTTTTGGTTCACGACGCTCTAGGAAAGTCGCTATTTATTTCTTCGTTTTGTCTATCCAGGCCCGCATCGCGAGTTCGTGGAACCGTTCAAAAAACCGGGCCGACATGAGGTCGTAGTCGGGTCTACCGGCCAGGGGAAACCCGATGGCCTCGTCTAGCCGGTCGGTCAACTGTTGGGTCGTCGAATGCACCCGCAGACAGTCCGGATCGCTCACTGGAACGGCTTCCGGGTCGGACTGGCCCTGATACATCGCCACATAAAACTGGCACATCTCTCGATGCCGTTGGGCTTTTTCCGCTCCATCCCACCGTCCCTCCGTGTTGGCCATCAGGTAGCGGTGGACCAAATGCCGAAGATGGATTCTGCAGGCATTCCTAAAAATGTCGGTCATCCTGCCGCTCCATGCCAAACTTGTGTTGAGGTGATTTGTCTTTCTGTGGCGAATCGAAACTAGCAAATATGGTATCAGCCGTTTCCCTTATTTTCCTGATATCATTTTCATTCCATCGTTGAATTGGTGTATTTCGCGTAGGCAAACCAACGGCCATCGCGCACACGTCGGCCATCAGGTCATCCACTGTCCCATCATTACGAATGACCATATCCGGGCTGCAGGTTTTCCAGAATTCTTCCGAATCGTGATTGGCCACCGGTTCGACGCCGGGCCGGAGCACCAAGCCGAGTTGCCCGCCGAACTCCCATACCAGGTCGGCCTCGTTCTGTGCGCGCACACCAACGATGGCCCAATCCATGCCAGGGGCAGTAATCAATCTATCGCGCACTTTGTCGATCAGATACGATTCGCATTGCGCCCTGCGATAATCGCCCCACCACTGGAGTATCTGACGGGGTGAATATGGAATGCTGGAGTGCCAGATGGGACGATCCCCGCCATGCCGGATCTCGCGCACCACGCGAGCGAAATCGCCGTCCATGCAGTGCCCCAGGGAAAGCCTGCAGCTCCGTTTCTCCTTCGTCTCGCGGTTCTTGAGGAATTCGACGGGCACATTAAACGCTGTGCTCACCTCTTCGTACAGCGTGTCCGCAAACGCGATCTGCCTGAATCCGTGCTCAAGACTCAGCACACCAGCCACCGTGTCCTTGCCGCTGCCGGCCGCGCCGGTAAGGCCTATGATCATTGTTTCTCATCCTCTACGTTTGGGATAGGCCATGTCTTTCTGCGCGTCCGCAACTCCATGTCGCATCGGCAATGTTTGCACAGGTCTGTTTCCTTGGCGCAAGAAAGGCATAACGCATCTGTATTGGTGCTCCCTTATATCTGCATTTTCCCGCATGGGCCTGCGGTTCGGTCATCCAGCACCGCCTGATTGCCGTACATGCTCAATGGCCTTCCCGATCTCCGCCGTGCGCCAATCAGGCCATTGCCGAGCCTCGTTGCGTGCCTGCTTGTCTGCGATAGCCTGGGCGATCTCTTCTGGTGTATGGCCGGCCCTCCATGCGCCGTCCAGGGCCAGCAGAACCACGTCTACCCATTCCGTAACATCGCGTGGTTTCGCTTCGACTTCATCCAATTGCGCGGGAAACCCCGGGGAGGGATAGCGCGGCGGTCATCGACCGCCCCATTCCCGCTTCTCCTTTACGTGTGTGCGCTACGACGTGAAACTTCCAGATGTTGTAGGTGAGAAACCGGCAATCCGCAGGTTTTGCCTTCTGCGTCAACCGTTTCCCACTCTCGATATGATGCAGGCTCATGCGGTCTTTCAGAACGCCGCCGACATAAGCCAGTCCCCATTTCGCATGACGCACCAGCGAGCCACGCTTGAAACCGTGACTCCGGGTACTGCCGTAGGACAGCCGTTCACCACCCTTTTGCGGTTGCAGACGATGCAATTGCCGGCGATGCAGCCGGATCGGCTGGATGCAGAGCAAATCCCGGTTATCCGGCACTTCGTTCCCGCCCACGATATCCCAGGCAATCGCCCAGGAATCCACGCAGTGCGCGGCGAAGGTCTCAGCGAGTTTCCGGCTGGTCTTTTTGAGTCCCAACTGGTCCCGCAGCGCCTTGGTTTCAAATCCAGCCCGCAGGTGCAACGTCACTCCCATGCGCCGGATTTCCGCGTAAAACCAGTCCTTGCCCACCTGCAGCGGGGAAAAGGAACGGTTCCATTTCCGCTTACCCTTTCTGGTGGTCGCCTGAATATCCTCTACTCCCACATCGGTGACCGGGAACAATGCACTGAGCCAGTTGAATACCCGCAGCTTCCAGCCCCAACGGGCCTTTGTGGACGGGGGGATGCGTTTGCTGGTGCGCATCATGGCGGATGCCGGTCCCGGCTTGCGGCACGGTGTGTTACGGAATCGCCTGCCGCGTCGCATGTCAGAACGCGTCTCTACCGCGTCCTTGACCCAGGTCACCGCTTCGGCATGCACATTCAGGTAGGTGTGCGCCTTCGATTTGACGGTAAAACCTTCCCGCTTGGAGCCGGGATCCGCAGCAGCCACGATGAGCTGCCGCGCCTGCCCGGACGGCGCCCGGTTCAGGCGCACACAAAACACCCCTTTCTTGAAGAACGGGGTGGCTTCCCCGCTCTTGATCCACCGCCGCGCCCGCGAAGGCGTCGTCGGCATCAACGGCGTCTTTCCGTCCCGGTCCATGACCGGCACAAACACCGAATTCCCTGGTTGTACATCCATAACCACTCCTTAACGATAAGCCGGTTCTTGCGAACCGTGTGTACACCCCTTCGCCACTATCCGTCGTCTTGCGCGGGAATGAGGGGAGTGTTCCCGCTACGACTTGCGCTACCACGCGCGACGGCTCAGTTGCATTCCAGCGTCCCCGATGCACCGGTTACGCGCCGCGTAACTCCACGGCTTTGCCAGGCTAGTCTTTCGCACCGGAACTTTCCCGATGCCCTGCAAAGAGCGTTGGTTTCACTCCCTGCAAGCCCCGTCATTCATGGCGGGGTTACTTGACGTAATTCCTTACGAAGATGGTCCAACACGCCCGCGGTGCGCTCGCCCGGACCAAAAGTACGCAAGCTAAAATCGCGTTGCCGATGCAGGTGGGCGACGAGGTCGAAGCCTTTTTCTTTTGTAGTCTTGTTTTCGATCTCGGTGCGTGATTGGTCTGAGGATACGACGGTGGATTCAGCATGTTTTGCCATTGGTGTCCCCCTAAGCACATTGTCTATTTCTTTAAGGCCTATGATCATCCCCGCTTTCCCTAATTTTTGGTCATCACCACCCGGCTTACCGGGCCGCTGGTCTGATGCGACATGGCATACAGGGCGCGGGCCTTTTCCCAGGCGATGATTTCCTCCGGCGTCAGACCGGACGACTTGGTGGCCGATGCCAGGGCGTTGGCCTGTACGCCGGCCTGCAACGCCGCCAGCTTGCGTTTCTGGATCTGGACCACCTCCGCCGCCTTGATCGTCTCCAATTCAGCCTGGAAACCCGCCTTGGCATTCACCTGCTTCTGGATGCTCAGCGGCAGGTCAAAGGTTGGCACGGTCACCGAGTCAATGATGTAAGGGTCAATGTGCGGGTACAGCTTATGCAACCGCTCGTTCAGCACCTTTTTGATGGTCTGTGCGTAAATGTCCAGGTGCGCCGCGATCTGTTGCGGGGTGCTCCCCTCTGTAGCAATCTGCACCGCGTAGGGGATAGCTGAGTGATCCAGCATGCGCAAGCCCACCGTGTAGTAATTGGTATGGGGTTCCTGCTGGATCTGCTTGGTCTCCCTATAGAACAGCGGCACACGATTCGGAATCAGGGAATACTGCACGACGACCGTTACGGCCTTCATCTGCACCCCATGCTCGTCCCTGGGGTGCATGTTTTGCACTTCGGCCATAGTTTGGGTGGTGTCCACCGGGATGATCCCATGAACCAGCGTAACGTGGAAACCGGGATCCGCGATGGATTTGTTGATATACCCAGTGAACCTGTTGTGCCAGATGCCTACGGACCCGGTAGGCACGGATTGGGAACAGCCGGCTGCCGCCAGGATTATCGCAGGCAAAAGTAACAGTCGAGTTTGCTTCATTCTTCTTCCTTCAAGGTATCGATCAAGCAGTTGATTTCTTCCGCGAGAAATTCCAATCCTTCCCGCGTTTCTTCCGCCGATCGGCGAGTGTCTCCAAAGTAATCCCGAATTTTGTCCATGATGCTCATTGCGGCGTTGTCTACCATTTCAAATGCCTCCATTTACTTACAAGCTCTAAAGATGTGCTCAACGTTTCTTTGTAAGAGCAAAAAGAACAAGTCCGATAGTGGTGAAGTTCCAAAGAATCAAGCAAAAGGTGCGCGCCAAAAACTTCAACGAATCTTTGCTACTAGCGATCGTTCCGGGTGCATGAGAATTGTGTAATGCAACCGACCACACAAAAGCATCCAGCCAATCCAAATACAAAGTACCGGCCATGATTATCATCATTACAACAGCCGTTGCAATGATAATGACTTTGCGAAATGTTCTCATCTCAATAATCCTCTATATCAACGCAGCGCTGCGAACAATATCGTCCATCATTTTCCCCGTTTTCGGAGTGCTGCCTTTTCCGTTTCGCCATTCTGGCGCCTCTTCATCCATCGTTGCGCACAAGGCGTCCCAATGCTCCACAAATGCTTCCCAGATTGGACCGAAATGCTCCATTATCTGGAAACGGTCCCGCACATAAGGCACCTGTTCGAGCAGCAGGCGACACCGGCCAAGGTCATCTGGATCGACTGGATACCTGCCTCGCGGGTCTTCAATCAACAATATCATGGCCGGTTTGAAGTCCGTGGTTTTCCAGAAAATGCTGCAGGAGGACATGCCGTGCTGACCGATAGCCAACCAGCGAATCGCTTCATCACCCAGCGCACGTATCTCGGGCGTGATGTATTCTTTGGTCCGGGCCAGGGCAATCGGCGTGTACTTCTCGATGGCCACCGCCACGTCCTGGGACGTTCCCCATGCAAAGAGGGCGCAAGCCAGCCGCGCCAGGTGCGGAGCCATGGTCTTGCCTTTGGCCGACTCCCCGGCTCTGAGCGCAGCGAAAACATGGCTTGGCAGGCTCTCGCCGAAGATGAACGTGCAACCGTTTTCTTCGCGCACCGTGTACTCGATCACTTGTGGTCCACCACAACGTAAGCCAAAATCAATGCTCATCAGAACCCCCTTGCAGATCATCAAAAACAGCCTCCGGAAGCAGAAGCACCCGCCCATCTCTCTGTAGCGTTTCCTGGTTGATCAGGTCGCCAAACTGTTTGGTCAGGCAGTCCAGGTGCCCATAAGTGCCCCCGATGCCATGATCACAATAATGCTGACCGTTATCGCGAACCCATACCTGACGTTTCGCGGCCACAAAATGCTCAGAGCACTCCTTTCCGCACAATTCGCAGACCCCGTAGTAATCTGATCCGCGATGGGTGGAGCGCACCGTGCGTATCGTGACGCCTGTTGGTGTACCCATTTAGCCGATCTCCCTGATGTTATTCGCGCCGTTCAACAACCACCCCCTATTTTCCGTGTGGCACCACAACGTCAACCCGAAACGTGGATCACCATCGTTGCCATCACGTACCGCCTTGAACGCGCCACTATCAAGAAACACATGGCTATGAATCTTCAAGGGCGTGGTCCTGTCGTTTCGTCGGTTACCGGGAATAGGATAATATCGTCTTCGACAAAATGCCGGTTTTCGTTATCGACCAATCCAGCATGCCAGGTTCCAGCCTCAACTTGCGGGTTGAAATAGGCGATATTTTCTGACGCAAACCGTAGCTCAAATGGGTCTCGCCACCGGCTGTGTCCACATGTGCCGAACAGCCCGACACATGGCTTTAGATTATCCATTCCAAATCTCGTGTATGGCCGGCACATCGCTATCTGGAAAGAGCACCCACGCCTGACCAATAGGTATTGTGTATGGCGCAATGCTGATGCCGGTGAGCTTTTCCCACATGGAGACACTTTCGTGTCCCAGCCCACCCATCAGGATGTGAACGCTGGATTGTGCCACGGTTGCCGGGTGTTTAATTGCGCGGTTAAAAACGGTTATGACAGCCACATGAGTTTTTCTGGCGATGGCCAGGAGTTTCCCCATGCTGGCATCCGACACGAAATTCGCGTCGTCGATGACCAAAATTCGAGGTACTTCGTTTCTCTCTTTCTGGCGTGTTTTCTGTGCGCCCTCTGACATCGCCTCCAGGACGGCGGATGGTGACGAAGGATCCGATGGAAATCCCGCCGTTGTGATAAACAAACTGTTCCAACCATTGATGTAGGCCATTACCGCTTCAGTGGTTTCATCGTCAAGCGTTCCGGTATCCGGTATCTGGCACCTGACGGTCAAGTTGGCCTCGATTCCATGGACTGCGTCCAGCACCGCCATATCCTCTCGTGGGCTGAAATAGCAAAATCCTCCCCCGTTGTCATGGTGTTGACGCAAGATGCGCAGAACAAGCTCCGTTTTCCCTGATCCGAGTCCGCCGTCGATCGTCGTATGTCGCGCGAGGTTCTCGTAAGCGATCCCGTCCAGGAAATCCAGAAGTGATGTTCCGATTTTGATGCTTTTGTTGCTTGCCATTTGCGTTTCCTCCTGAATCGCATTCCACAGAAATGTGGTTAGGCACTGCCCAGTAACCGCCTTTCCAGATCCGTACGCTTTTGCTCATCAATGGTGCGCTGTGCCGCGCCCTGAGCCTCTATTTCCTTTACCTTCGACGCCGACTGCTCCAGTATTTCCTGGCACTTCTCCAGCGTATCTGTGCCGATAATTGCCTGCTGCTGCATGGTGGCGATCTGGATACTGTTCTCACCAAGCGTCTGGGCTGCCTGTGTCATCGCTTCGGTCACCATATCGCGGATCGCACCGTCCACCTTGACGGCCTGCTGCTGTTCGATGGCGATCAACTGCTGAGCCACCAGTGCGGCCAGCGCCGGTACAGCGATATTCTTGGCACGGTCGAATTCATCCAGAATGGCGCGGGCGTTGTCCTGAGTGGCCTGCAACTCCAAAGCCTGCTGCTGGTCGAGGATCTGTGCGTTTTTCAAATCGTTCACCAAAACCTGCAACCGCTGATCCAGTTTTTGCAGGGCGGCTCTTTTTGTGCCAGCCTGGGGATCTGTGGCGTCAACCGGGAGTTGCAGAGCGGATGCTGACTGCTGCTGCCATGCGGTTGCCCGTTGCAGTCCATTGCTCAACTTGTCGTAATGTGCAGCATTTTCGCGCTTCAGTCCCTCGATGTCCTGAATGCGTTGTTGCTGCAATGCGGCCGACTTATCCATCTGCGCTTCCAGTTCTTTAATCCGCCCTTGTACAGATTGCGTGTGCGCCAGTATCTGTTCTTTTTCGCTGCGGAACATGCCCATCATTTTCCCGATCACGGACTTCTGTTGGCTGGGGTTCAGCCCCTTGGCCGTGGACAGCAGCGTGTTGAGCTGAGTGCCCATGTCCCCCATGTCTGCAGTCTTGTGGGTGGCCAGCAACTTCTCCGCGACACTGGCGTACCCTGCGCGGGAATCGGTGGTCAGGTGCTGGATATCGTCCTCGCTGGGCAGGGCGACAGCGGTTCCCGACTTCGCGACCACAGGGGTTATGGCAGGTTGCGTGGGCACAAATTGCGAAGGACTTGCAGCCGGTAAGGAAGTATTGTTCACAGCATCTCCAAATAACGCATCGACTTCAGGCATTTCAGTATTCCTTTTCTGTGGTATGAAAAATGATCAAATTGCTTAACGAATGGCCCCCAGAAAACCCAGGGACGGTAAAGTAACCGTGCGAACTTCCTCGATCTGCATCAGCGCGTTCTCGGTCTGCGCCTTCAGCGCTTCCAGTTGCTTTTGCGCCAGTTGCAATTCCTGCCCGGTGATCAGCAACAGGTTGTGCCGACGCTGTGACTGCTGGGCAAATGCGGTGCTTTCCGCCATGTACGCAATGACGCCCATCACCATGACATCGATCTGTATGGCCGCCAGCGTTTCCTGAGCGAGTTCGCCGATGCCGGATAGACGGCTGTGGATGCTCTTCACGCCGCCATAGAGACGCATGAGCGTGTTCTGGGCGGCGTCCGGATCGAAGTGCCTTACGCTTTGTTCCACTCGTTTCAGCAGGCCACCCAATCCATGAGACGGAGACGATCCCCCAGCGGCCTCTCGTGCCGCCGTCGTGATATCCTGAATGGCGGTGGACACGGATATCGCAGAGAGGTTCTGGCTGCTTTCGGACACCTCGCGCAAAACCACTTGTACATGGGGCAAGGTACCCGCACTAAAAGCGCCGATACGGTCGAAGTCCAAGGGCAACAAGGTCTCAAATCGCGTCTTGAGCATGCGCTTACTGCGCTCGAAGCCATCCGGGTATTTCTCCATGGCATGTTGCATGGCTTTGTGAACCAGCGGGTCTTCCGGTTCCTGAAACACTTCCTGCGGTTGCGGTGTATTAGTGACGATGCGCTGGGGTGCCGGAGCCGTGTCATGTGAGACGGTCACGAGCTGAATTGCAGGCTTGTGTACAGCTTGTGTGGCTGTTGGTAATTCGTCCAGCGACAATGGTGCAACCACGGCGGTGCTGATGCATGGCTTCCGTTGATCCGAGGTAGGCAAGTCATCCAGTGGTAGTGCGGAGACGCATGGTTTTCGCTCGGATGGATTGGATTGGTCCACCACGTCATCACGGAAAAGTACGCCGCCCCTGGCGACCGCTTCGCTATCGTCATTATCGAACAAACCGCCCATGCTCAATCCTCGCGGACGCCGTTCACACACGAAGCCGACTGCAGGACCCCGTGATCACCTTCGCAGGGTGCATTCTGCGAAGTCCAGTTGTATGTTTCGAGCATATTTTTGATCTTCTCTGCTTTAGTGCCAACGCCGCCGGTTGGCCCCAGCATGAGTGTTGGCCCCATCGTGGAGACGGATTCTTGCCGCACTAAAATCATCCCCGCAAGATTTAACACATCCACCATATCGCCTTTTTCGACATGCTCCCGCAGCATTTTGTGCAGGTGTTCGTCGTCGCATTTCGACGTGTGCCATCCGCTGCGTCCTTTGGCTCGCGATGAAGAGAGCTTGCTAGCCATTTGTGCGGCACACCGGAGCACCAGATACTGATCCGCCTCAAGATCCGGCAATTCCGCCAACATGGGAAACGGGATAGATGCGTCTACAAAAATATAACCTGATTTTTCTTCGGACATTGCATTCTCCGTCAAAGAATGTGGCGGTACCAATCCCGATCAACAACCGGGATTGGTTCAACTGACGTGTGACTATTCGGGGCCAGCTTCCATCAGCCCATACACATGCAGAAAGTCCGCAAGACCCTTCTGATAACCGGCACCGATGGCCTTGAAGTGCCAATGGCCGTCTTCCTTGACGAAAGAACCCATCTGCACCGCCGTGGCATTGCTGTCTTCGTCCGTCAACTTGAACTCAGCAATGACCTCCTTGGTCGCCGGGTTCAGGATGTGCGCGGTGCAATGGCTGAACTGACCAAAGTGATGACCGCGCGCCAGGCCCTCGTAAATCTCCACGATACAGGAGACCTCGTCGATGCCGTCCGGCGACTGTTCCAGCTTGCTGAAATGCAAATACATCTTGTCGTCGCCGATGCTGCCGCCATCGACGTCGTGCGTCAACGCGCCATTGCCATAGTCGCGGTTGTTGTAGAACACGAACGCCTCGTCGCGCGGGGCGACGGCTTTACCACCATTATGCGTGATGGCGAACGCGCATGCGTTCACATCCATATCGTGCGCCTTGACCGGGTGTGTCGGATCCACATCAAACGTCACTTCGATTTCCACATCTTCCAGACTGTGATCCTTGGTCAGATTGATCCCGCTTCCCTTCTGCAACTGTATTGCCATGATGATTTCCTCTTTTGCATTGAACCATTTTCGATTTGCCGTCATTTCCGTAAACGACGCATGACGGCCAAGCGTTTTTACCACACCAACTACTTCTTTTTTTCGGAGGACTCCACTAGGGGTGGATTTCGTTGGATATGGCTCAACGGGTATTCCGCCACGGTTTCGTCCTTAAGTTGGATACGCATGATCCAATCCCCATTTTCCTGCCGGAGCGGTGCCACGACCCGATAGGCTTCTCCGCCTTCGTGAAATCGGCGCCATTCCCCCAAATGAAAATCCACGACATCCTGCTGGTCCGCCGTGGCGGAATTTGCAGAGGCCTCCGACCTTGGGTAATCAGAACCAGATGGGGTCACGGCGCGTTCAGCCTCATGCGCCGCCGAGACGATACGCTTGATAAGGTATTTGCCGATGTTCGTGACGGAATCGACCAACTCGTCTATTTCCTTGGTCATGGCACCCCCCCATCAAGTGTGCAGGTTCCGCAACCAGGAACCCAGCTTGGCGCTGATCAGTTGACGATACAGATCGTCATCGCTGATACGTACCCCATCTTCCAAATGAACGAACTCCGCGTCCGTCTCTCTGGACAACTCTTCAAGAAAACGAGAGTTGTGGGCCAATCCAACAAACGACCAGAACAAGGGTAAGCCAGTTGCCGCGTGAATCGCATGGCGGGTAGGTTCCTTGTCGTAGTTTTCGTTGTCCCCGTCCGTCAGAAACAACATGAAGACAGGGTCGTGGTCGGAAGGATTCACTGCAACAGGCACTGCCGGCGGCTCATCGTGCTTGTGATGCCCGAACAAGCTGCCCAGCAGTCCATGCCCATGATGGGCCAGGCTTGCCACGTGGCGGGCGGCGCTCGCGGCGCTATGCAGGTGGTCCAGCGTCGGATAGTAATGCTGGTAAGCTAGATGAATGACCGGCGAGTAATCCGTTCCCCCTCCGACATGATCGCTGACATATCGATCCACATAACCAGAATAATTCTGCAACGTGGCCGGTTCAGGCATCTGTTTGGCGCCGTTGTTAAAAATAAACACGTCTACTTTCGCAGACTTGTCCATGTGCATGCCCAACGCCAACAAATGTGTCAGCGCGTCCTGAACATGACCATCCCGGTATTCTTCAGACATCGACCCAGAAATATCCAGACACACGCCGACCCGCATATTGGGCAGGCGGGACACATCGACTCCCTGTTTCTTCAGATGAATGCCAGCCTTTTCGCTGGACTTTTGCAGATCTACGGCCATCGTGTTACTCCTTTGCGGATGAAAATTGTTTCACGTCCAAGTACGTTGATTGACGTTAAAACGTCTCAAATTATTGATATAACTCGACGCGTCTCCATGCTGAGACAACATCTCAGCGACTACCATGGACACCGCGATTTGTATGCCTTCGCCGCGTACTGTCGGCGCATTGACCACAGCGGCGTGTTTTACCAGCAAGTGGTGCAGGTCAAGCACAAACTCACGAACCTGCAAGAAATTGTGCACATCCTGCGATACGGCCCGATTGGGGTAAGACATGCCGTCCCGTGACTTGCCCAACACAACATGGTGGGTTAGGGATCCATCGTCATCCGACGTCCATGGCGTGCCTCCGTCGACTGCAGGGCATTCGCCTTTCGCCGAGAAAGACTGGCAGTCGTGCGAATCGGATTGCGCAATGCACCCAGTAATCAAGGCAAACAGACCTTCATCACCGATAGATTCCATAACAAGTGCCATCCCAGGGTGCCACAAGGCCATGTTTCGGCATTGAGCATAAGTCTGCCCAATAATGTATCCGGCAGACTTCAGGCGCTTAGCTAAAGGTGCCAATGCTGGATTATCGTGGAATGTCGTCGCAACCTGTTCATCACATTCAGGTTTGGCGTTTCTCGCATGTTCCGCGGGCTGCGATGATTCAACTCCAACTCGCCATGCAGACGGACAAGACCGGGAGACAAGTTTGTTCATATTCAGACGAATCTTAACAGCGATATTGTCCAGGATTTTCTCCGCTTCCTCCGGCGACGCCTGTTGGCGTCCGCTCAGGTCGCTTTCCATGCGACATTTCCAACAACACGCCCCCTTGCTGCCTGACGTTTCAGGAGGCAACAGCAACTCCACTCCCAAGAGCCGACAGATTTCGATGGCTTCCGGGCTTACTTCTTCCGCGCCCATCTGACCGACAATAGAAACCACGGGACGATCGCTGGGGGCCTGTGTAACCGTTACAACATGTGTGCCATAAGCCAGCAATCTCTGGATCACTGGTTTGAGCGTTGCGCCCCGTTCCGCGTCATCAAATATCGCCAACCGAAGATTGACGTCAAAATCATGCTCATCATCCAACGGGACATCAGCTAATGTTGGGTATGGAAAGGCTTTCCTGAAAGACTCATTGCCTGCGACCATCCAGCCGTTAAGGATGGCGTTTTTGGCCATAGTGACTGCCAATGTTGACCTACCCGAGTTTGTTCGACCGCCGATGTTGATTAACGTACCACTCATCTGAAACCCCCATAATTAATACGCGGCACAATTGGAAGTCCGCGCGACTAAGCCTTGAGACCTAATTTCGCACCACCGTCACCTGATAGCCGCCCATCGGAAAAACCGTCGATTGTCCAGGCATCAACACCATCGTCTGGCTGGCCTGGATTTCCTTGACCGTGGGCGTCTGAATAGTCACACCCCGGACATGGCGGGTCTTGAGAGATACCAGTGTCGAGATATCGCCGATGACCTGCACGACATTGTTCTTACCGGCAATCAGGATGAACGTTTTTCCATACGTGAGAGACGCCGAGTGCAATTTGACCGTGCGGCTGTTGTCCTCGCTACTGGCACCACTGATATAACTGATTTGCGTTTCATCGCTACTACTCATCGGCGTGCCAGGCAGTGTGACGCCACTAAAGCCACCGTCAACCGCCTTACCCGCTTTGGTAACCGTAACCGTAAAATGCTCTGGGGCTTTGGCAGTTCCCAAATTGGTTTTACCGGAATAAACGACTTTGCCAGCCAAAGAAATGTTGTACTTGGCATACATGGCAGATGGCTTCCCATGCGGGGGCACGGCGGTTGGGCCATGATTTGTGTTTCCAGTGCTCGCCATAGCGATAACCGGGAACAGAAACAGGGCAAACAAAATGGTTGATAAAAAATACCATTTCTCAGCTTTCAATACCATCAAATCACCTCGCTCAAAAATGTCTCCACTCCGTTTTGATGCTTCTGTGCATACTTCTGTTTGGCCGTTTGAGGCTGACCTGCAACCGGCACTGGATTAGTCAAACTGGCGCATCCGGACAATGCAAACATCCCAATAACCAATGCAAAGTAAACGATTCTGTGTTTCATCGAAAATATCCTTTTTCTTTGAATGCGTTCCTTGCAGACCGCAAGGAACTAGCCAAAATATATTACCCAAGCCGATACGTCAGCGCGCGCCAACGATCGGCACTACCTATTAACCAGAGATTGGCTATTTGCTAGCCTTGAACACCAGCACATCTTTTGCCGGCACATCCACTTCCGCGCCAGTTACCGGGTTGCGAGCCTTGCGAGCCTCCTTGTGCTTGACCTGGAAAGTGCCAAATCCGTGAATGCGGACTTTCTTGCCACCTGCGGTGGATCGAACGATATGGCCAAACACCGCATCGATCGCGTCAGCCGCATGCTTTTTGGTGATTCCCAGTGTGTCTACCAAGGCAACAACCAGTTCAGACTTTCCAACAACTTCCTTTGCTTCGCTCATCAGTACATCTCCTTTGTGAAAACACGATTGAATTACAACTCAACTACCGTACCACTCAGCACTTATCAGCACTTATCAGCAAACCAATTTTGTTAATGCTTTGCCTCAAATATGGGAATAATAATTTGTGGATTTGGCTGCCGAAGCTTTAGCCAACCGGTCGTAAAGAACCAGATGCGCAGCCTGGGCGAGATTCAGACATATCCGCGTCGGTATCTGCACCCGGCAATGCGCCTTCCGTATTGTCTCCGGCGTTAAACTCCCGTCCTCCGGACCGAACATGTAAAAAGCCGATTGCGGATGCACAAAGTGAACCAACGATTCGGCGTCTTCGCACAACTCCACGGCAACCATCGTGGCGCCAACCGGGCAACTGGCGGCTATGGACATCTCCTGGGTGAGCATCACCGGCAATCGCCGTTCCGCCTTTGGCGTGTTCGTCTTATGTCGCACCATCGTCCTTGTGCCACGCTCGCCGGAAATAGCCACCATTGCCACGCCAAAAGCGGCGGCTGACCGCAGAACCGCACCCACATTGGACGGGCACTTTAGACGCTCCAAGCCGATGGCGCAAAATCCACGCGTGCGCATATCAGCCATCATTAACCGCACTTTCCTGCCTGCGTTGGCCGGCCTCAGCGAACAGTGCATCAATCTGCTCGGGAACACCGCGCCAGAAGCCCTGCGCGTCCTCGATTTCCACCCCACGCAGTGAATTTCCTCCCGCCCGTGACCATACGATCCTGGCGATGCGTCGGCCTTTCTCCGCCTGCAGTTCAATGATGCCATTCAGGGAACGGGCCAACTTCTGACGTTCGACTTCCGAAATGGTCTGGTTGACCACCTCTTTGCCATTTCCGTCCCGCCCGGCTTCGTAGTGCCATATCATGGCCACGTCCGTTCCCAGAGATACCGCGGCATCCTGAAACAGGCGAATGGCGTTAGCCTTATCGACATAGGCAATGGAGAGATTCTTGTTTGCCTTGCGCTCGTTTTTAGCCACCGCTTCGGCGGACGTGCGCTTGTAAATGGGGGTCAGCGAATCAATGGCGATCAGTTGAATCCCGGCATCCCGGATATCCTGCGCATCGCGTCGCAACGCCTGCGACATGGCCAACGGGTCCTGACGATCCGGCACGTCCGGGAAGAACACCTCGCAGCCGTTTACGCCCTCGATCTCTCGACCGCGACCCTCGGTATCCACCACCAAAATGACTTTCGACATGGCCGTAAGGAACGTGCTCTTTCCTGCGAGCCGGCTTCCCACCAATGCCCAATGCCTGGGTGCTCTTTCGATATCTCTTGCCCTGATCAGCGCCATGTGAAGCTCCTTCTGGTAATGTCGGCAACAAACATCATCAAATCATACCGCGCGTCAGATCCGCGATTTTTGCGCGATGCCACGAAGTTTTGGCCACGGCATCCGCAAAACTCCGAATTGCGGCGTCATCCAGCACATTGGTCTTGTACAAACCAGACAGCGCGTCGCTGACGTAGCCCGACAGTATTTTGGCGGCGGCTACCTCGCTGTACGCCTGCACGCGCTTGAATGCGGCGGCGAACTCGGTTGCACGCTGAATGGACGCTGTGGTCATTCCCATTTCGCGGGCAACAGATTCTTTCAGCCGACCTGTATAACCAGTTTTTTGAAGACGCTTGCCAACCTGATGTTGCTGCGTGAACAGTAGAAGGGTCCGTTCAACCGGACTTGGCAATAACGGCCGCACTCCGCCGTAAAACAACGAAGCATCCAGCCGTGGGGTGGTGTCTTTTAACTGGCCATTGATCAACGCGATCCGGTCGAGGCATTGATGGACCAGTCGGGCTATGTGTTCCGGGTCGTCCCAATCTATGGACAGAACGGGAAGGCGCGGATCCGTGTCCTGAACCGGATGTGGCTTTGCTTTCGGCACGGTATAGGTCCCGGTTTCCCGCAGTTTCGGAAGCACCTCGTGGGTTAACCAATGCACGAACTTACGCGCCTCCGGCTTGCGGCTTTCGAGGATCAAACCGTATAAGCCGGGTTCGTTGACCAGCAATGCCAAGTTGCTGTTTACATTGACGCCGTCACTTACAGGCGGTTCACCTGCTTCAACCAAATCAACAACATGCATATAATCGCCATGGCTCAGCCTGTGAACCGCCTGGGATACCTTCTCGATTCCAAGAGCCGCACATACATCGGCCGCCACCCACCAGGGATCACCCTTCTTGTCTCGCAGAATTCGCGTGCGGTTTTTACCAAACTTGAGCGTCAACGCCTTCAAGGCGGGATCCAGTGAAACCAAGGTGGGCGCGGGCAAAGAAACTTCGTCCATCAGAAAGCCGAGCTTGACGAGTTTTGGGAAATGCGCGGATCGCATCCAGGAGAACAACGCTTTACCCATCGGCCCTGATTCGTTTTTCTTTATCGCCATCAGCCCGCGGTAACTGACCGCATGCAGCATGACTTGACTGTATTTCGCGCCTAGCAGACGGTCCGGGACTCTCCGTTTGTCCGAGTCTGGAATCTGGGCCATGATCTCTTGAGTGCGGGGTCGCCCCAAAATCTTGCACAGGTCCATGACCACCCACAAAGGCCCGCCCTCCTCATCCATCACCACCCGAAATACTTGCCCGGTGGCCGGATAGGTGAAATTCCCGGCGTAACGCATCAACCTGCATCCTCTTCGCAACCGTCTGCGGCAATATCGAGAATGCCCCCAAACAGTGACCCCTGCCGGTGCCAGTCGGCAACGGAAGGCGACAGCCAAAGGCATTCCACCCGCTCTCGGTCCTTCTTGGTTCCTGCAATATCGTGTCCCCGCACGCGCGCCACAGAATCCGCCCGAGCGGCAAATTGGATGCGTTCCCAACCTTGCGCCTCCAGCGGTTTGTAATGGTCCGAACGGTAGCCGGACAGTACGGCACCGCCATGCAGATTCAGAAGCGCCTCAACCAACGATTGGTGCCCGCCGTCGCCCATCTCATTCCGGTATCGCGCCCGCCCGCTTTTGTCGGAACGGGTGTGGTCCGCATAGGGCGGGTCAATGTAAAAAAGCGCATCCGGTGCGTCCCACCGCTGGATCACCGTCACGCCGTCATCATGCTCAACCTGCACTTGCCGAAACCGCTGAGCAATGGCATGCAACTTCTCGACGTGATCGGAAAAAATACGCGGCCGGTCTGACACACGGGAATAGCCCCAATTCTTGGCATTGTTCCCGTCCATGGATCCTGTGCCGCTGATACCCTGACATTGCGCCACGAAAAAGGCCCAGGCGCGCGTGACGGGATCTTCGTCGTTGAGCAACTCCAGCGCCAACGCATACTCTTCCCGTCCGTAGAGCGTGCATTCCAGTTTGCGCATGAGGGCCGCTTTTTGGGCGCCGTCACGCAGCACGCGAAAGAAATTGACCAGCAGACTGTCCGCGTCGTTGTAGACCTCGACCTTTGCAGGCTTTTTGTTCAGTAGGACGTTGGCCGCCCCACCATATGGCTCGACATACAACGCATGCGGCGGGAAGTATTGGATGATGCGCGGCGCATGCGCGGTTTTACCTCCCAGCCAGGGGAAGGGAGTGGCGTTAAAAAATGCGCTCAAGGAAGTGGACATGATGCCGTCTGATCCTGTCAGCCTTCCGGAACCAGTACCACCGCCGTACCATAAGCCGTAATGGATTCCATCACGGTGCCCTGCCCGGAATCGAACTCCCCGGAGTCGAATCGCATGGCGAGCACGGCATTCGCGCCAAGGTCCTGCGCGTTGCTCCGCAATTCAGAAAGCGCATCATCGCGGGTCTGGTTGACCATGTTCCGATCCCCATGCTGCTTCCCTCCGAAGAATGCGGCAATGCCTCCCAGGCTGGTCCCAACCACGTTGCGTGAGCGCACCATCGTGCCATACACCGGTCCCAGCACTTCGCGGACGCGGTAACCGGGCACTGCTTCTGTCGTTACAACCAACAAATCCATCAGTATTCTCCTTGATTTTTGTTGCTATTGGGTCATCTTAAAGGACACATCAATGCATATTGCGCTTTTCACGAATGATCGAGGTTGCCAAAAAAGAAGGTTTTTCGCCGGATTTGCATAAAAAAGCCGGGATCAAATTGATCCCGGCCATTGGTTTTCCCCGTATGCACGGGGGAATACGGTCGGCTACATTTCGGTGGTGGGGATAACCGCCATTCAACCCCACATGTGTGGGGAATACGCAGGGTCAACTGATCACACTGGCCCATGATATCCTTTTCCCCCACGCGCGTGGGGAATACCCGGCCGCCCCGGTGCGCGCCTATGTGCATTACCTTTTACCCCCACGCGCAGTAGGAATACTCTGGTGGTGAAGGCCGCCTGCCATACCCTGGCCCTCTTACCCCCACGAGCGCGGGGAATACTCGATCTTGATTTTTTCATAAGCGGGTGTGTACCTTTTACCCCACGAGCGTGGGGAATACGAATTCAATTCCCCTTCTGACTGGAAAGCATTCCTTTTACCCCCACGAGCGTGGGGAATACCCCAGATGGCGGCGGAGTCATAACCTATCATCGCCTTTTACCCCCACGAGCGTGGGGAATACGATGTGCCCCTTTGATGCGGGCATCCAACCCACCTTTTACCCCCACGAGCGTGGGGAATACGGATGGTGTTATCTGGGGTACCGATCATTTCAGCCTTTTACCCCCACGAGCATGGGGAATACTCCACGGGGCTGAAACCATGCTGGGCCTGCCCCCTTTTACCCCCACGAGCGTGGGGAATACCCAGATGCCGCAGACGAAATCATCCGAGAAAACGCTTTTACCCCCACGAGCGTGGGGAATACGCAACCAGTGCAGATCGAGAACGCCGAGGTCTCCTTTTACCCCCACGAGCGTGGGGAATACAATCGGTATTCAACAGGAGAATTACCCCATGAACCCTTTTACCCCCACGAGCGTGGGGAATACTGCCAAGTCCTACACCAAGGCTGGGGTTTTCCCCTTTTACCCCCACGAGCGTGGGGAATACGGATAGCCAGATCCTCGATGACACTTTCGTCCCTTTTACCCCCACGAGCGTGGGGAATACTCGCAAAGTTCGGGGCAATCCTGTCCAGGTGGCCTTTTACCCCCACGAGCGTGGGGAATACGCGGCTAATGAAACACAGTACTTTTTAGTATCCCTTTTACCCCCACGAGCGTGGGGAATACAAAGCCCAATTTCAGGCGGTCGTGGCACAATGCCCTTTTACCCCCACGAGCGTGGGGAATACGGGGTAGGGCGTCCATCCACTTACTCAGCCATCCTTTTACCCCACGAGCGTGGGGAATACGTCCCCTGGTCGTCCGCGTGATCCGCCAAGGCCCTTTTACCCCCACGAGCGTGGGGAATACGCCGCGGGCAATGTCAGTAGCATCGCAGCCTGCCTTTTACCCCCACGAGCGTGGGGAATACACAAAAAGGGGGGGTCAGATCCGGGTCCATCGCCTTTTACCCCCACGAGCGTGGGGAATACAGTCACATACTGGCTTTTTCTACCTCCTTCCCCCTTTTACCCCCACGAGCGTGGGGAATACTGTTGTTGGATCGAAGGCGAGCGCAGGCCGCGTGCCTTTTACCCCCACGAGCGTGGGGAATACACGTGCGTAAACATCGTTCATGCTCCTTAGCATCTTTTACCCCCACGAGCGTGGGGAATACCCTTCCTGTAATCTATTGTTTATCAGGCGAAAGATCGGCACTGTTAAGATCGCCGATCTTCTTCACCGTTTTTGCTGCTTTCTTTCTCTTTACAGACATCAGTAAAAGTCCGTCAAAATCACTTAAAATGCAATCACAAGAGCAGCACAGTTCCATGTCAAATCCTATTCCTCCTTTCCTGACGGTAGCCAATGACGCACTTACCCCGGACGTTCTTATTTGCTGAAAAAGAAAAGCGGATGTTCTTGCATCCAATCTTCCCACAAACACCATAGGAGACATCTCCACCAAATAACGTCTCAACCATCCGCGCAAGGCTGGTTTCGGGGCGGAAATACTAATAACAACCCAGGGCATCGTCGAAAATCACATGCTTGCAAATGGTGACCAGTCGCTCCAGTAATCGCTCTCGAACAAACAAATCACGACATGCACGACGTACCGCACCAGAAAGATCGCGGCCCTTCATATCCGGATTTTCAGCAACCACTCGAAACGCAACAGGAACAACAGTGACAAACTTGACCGTGTCCGCTAGGTCGAAGACCAAAGAACGCTCGCTGCCGGCATGCACAATTCCAATCGCCGGAGATAGCCCCAAAGCTAGAATCACCGCCTCTGAAATTCCATACAATGTTGATGTCGACTGACTAATGGCCTGGTTCATCGGGTCTAATGATTTTGGGTTGCGGCCGCACCAGATAATGCCATGTTCCAATGCTAGCCTGGTGTATGCACTACGCACCCAGACACCTTCAAGGCCCCGCAACTGGTCGATAGAGCGTCCTTGAGGAGGATCTTTGCTCATCATCACCTTGTATAAGCGCCGCGCTGCAGCCAATCTAAATACCGGATCAGACAAAGATAACGCCTGTTCTTGCATGTGCTGACCAGATGCCCCACCCGGTTTTCCAGCAGAGTAAATGCGCACCCCATGCTCACCAGTCCATAACAGGAGGCACCCCATCCGCGCCAGCGCCGTTACGGCGCCGTGCGTTACCGACGTTCCTGGACCTAACATCAGTACAGCCAAACGTGCTGCAGGAATCGGAGTCGCCAACTCCTCATCGTCCGTGATCGATATCACCATCGGCACACCGTCTTCAACTTCCACCCGACATCGCTCCACAAATAAAAAATCCAAACGCCCGGATATGGGTATAGAAGGTTCCGGCATAGGGGAGCTATCCACAAACAGCGCTATGCTGCAAAAAAAGAACCCGTGAAGGTCTTGGCCTGATTCAGCGGCAACAGCATCAACATGCCAAGACCAAAACCACGTGCCCTACCGATCCCTTTGGTCATTGTCGCCAGCGCCTGCTCTGCATTTGTCACTGATACAGTCCCGGTGATAAGTGTTGTTGCTAATGCTCCTTTCCCCCAATCCATGGAATACCATTCAAGAGGCGACACGGTAATTTCCTGCCGGATAGTAAACCCTCCCATCCGCCGCGCTATCCAGGCCGGCATTTCTTCCGTGGATACAGGGCGCTCACGCTTTCCTGCCAACCGTTTCACCGCATGGACGCGAACCATAAACCGGCACTCCCCTTTCGGTAACATATATCGAACGACACCCTTCTTATCGGAGCCATTCCACATACGGATGACCAACTTTCCAGCATCCCCATCAAAATGAAACTGGAAATCGCGCCCGCCGTCAGCCACAGCCTTGCCATGCACGGCACGCCATGCGTCATTGTGCCATCCCCGCAAGGTTGCCGAGCGAGTAGGCACTACAAACTCCTGAAAAGAAAAATTTGAATTGTCGTCCATTACGCACGCCCCTTTAACCAAGTCATAAACTCATCACGTCGCATATAGCCATTTGTCGCAACCGCCACTTCGATATCACAATGGTCACTCTGCCAGTAAGGAGCCCTGTATGGAGCGATGCCCATGCACACGTCCCATGTGGCCATTCCGTCATTCGATTCCGCGAATAGCTTCCACGGCATATTCCTGGTAGGTTGTCCATTCGGCCACCGCAGCGGGAAAGAAACATCCCCTATTGGAAACAACTGCGACCGTTCCTTATCGATTTCCCCCAGCCCCTGGCTGGATCGTTTGCCGATGCCATCCACGGTATCCAGCAACTCCATCACCATCTCCATGTTGCCGCGGCCAACAAACATCATTTCCGCAGCACCAAGAACAGGGTAGGCGCTTAGCAATGGTTTCGGCATGCTTTTTACCCCGGTCTCGTGAGCGTCACCAGGACGGGCTGACCGCACGAATGGGGCCGGCCGGCCCACCGGTGGCAATGACGATGCGCCTACACAAAGTCCTGCGCTGCCAGCCGAAAAATCGGAAACCTTTTCCAGCGGAATGTCCAAAATGGCTTTCTTAGGCTCTACCCCGCAGCGTACTAAAGCCGCCCACAACACCGCATCCAGATGCACGGGGTCGGCCAGCATGGGCGCGCTTAAAAAATGCACATCCCAACAAAATGTCTGACTTTCCATTATTTCTATTCCTCCGTACCCGTTTTGACAATCTCGATGATGGCGTTCAGTCCAGTTACAAACATTGGGCTCGCCTGCATGATCTTATCCAGCAACGGGTATTTGCGTACTGCTGTTGCGATCTCTGGTTCATCCAGTTTCATCTGATCCCATTGAAGCGGCAACCCAAGCGCTAATGATCTCCACTGTGCCATTGCCCGATCCAGAAAAGCATTCTTTTCCCCGCTCATCTGGGCGGATAGTTCTAATGCTTGCCTTACCAGAGATTCCGGCAGGGAAATCCAGGACCCCTCCTTGTTCAACCAGCGGATCTGCCCATGTACACGATGTACATGGCTGTTCACCAGCGCAGCCGCTAGAGCCTGCGAATTTCCTTGACCTTGCGAGATAAACGCCACATAAGGAGGACGCATACTCATCATGTCACCCCACTTTGCGGAAAGGGGACGATAACGAACGCGCCGCAATTCTGGTGCAACTTCAAGCATCGGATGAATGTGTTCCAGGCGACGAGCAAGAGTCATCTTTTTCCCTGGTTTTGTTGTCAGATACAGCAGCGTTTCATCGGCCGTCACAATGGCAAAACTATATGAACCGCCTTCACGGAGTGAGCCGGCTCGTGTACCAATATCACCAAAAAAGGATGACTGGCGGTAAAACGTGTAGCAACGGCTACAAACCGCTTGCTGTTGATACTTGGTATCATCATGGTGTCCATTTTCATCAGACTCACCACAGGCATCGCAACTATCGACTCGCGCCGTACGCCACTTGTCCTTTGGATTTGCCGGGGCTTGGCGATACAGCAAACGCCCGAGATGTTCGTAAACGAAATCTGCAGCCGTAGTCATGAGTTCTCCTTTACCTTTTTAACTTTTTTGTTCGATGACCCGCCGTTTGACGCATTACGCTGACGATCAGATTCCCCCAAGATGAGCGATAGCACAGAGCTTTTGACGACCGGGACTTCATCTTCTGCGCCACCAAGGCTCCCTCCAGGAGTGCCTCCAGGAGTGCCTCCAGGACCTATCGGATCATCATCCGGCATACCACGAAAATCCCATTGATCCATCGCGGTTTCCGGACGCCAGCGCATCAGCAAATCATAAAACGCATGACCGTTTTTGTCGTCCGCCGAGAACCGCGGATCACCAACCCATAAAGTCCCGCAATCGTCAAACCCGCGAATCAGACGTCCTACACCCTGAATAAATATCCGCAGGCTTTTGGTGTTGCGTGCGTCACGAAGAATAACCATGGCGTCCGACTGGTTGATCGTCTTTTTGATCACCAAATCCTTCTCTCCATCATTGATACGCTTCATGCAGCGCCGGATATAATCTGAATTAGCGTTTACCATGTTGGCTGCGCGCTGTCGGTCCATTATGACATTCGCGGGGATAATAGGCAGACGTGGAATTACCAGTTCAGTCATCCAGACCTTTCCACCCGAAGTCCGCACTTCGACGCCTTCCCATGCACCAGGAGAAAGAATGACGCGCGTCTCAGGCGATCTGGAGGCCCTGCGTAAAAAAGCATCCAACCTTTCGCCAGATTCCTTGTTCTGCGACATTACTGCATTCGCACCAAAAGCTTGTGTCAGTAGAGGTACCAATTCCGGATGATCATTGTAGCTGCGTGTCAAAACGAGCACTCGCTTGTCCTGTCCCGCAGCCGTAACAATCATATCTGCCGCATTCTCAACCCATTCACGATTATAGGCACCACCGCTATTGGGAATAAAAGGTGCGGGAACATTAGCTGGTGTAGTGCGTAACGAAAGGCGTCCGAAATTTCTTGGTGCAGGAAATTTTACGGGTTGTTGATCGCCATAATCTTCCGCCGCGAATCCGAATTCCCCCCGAACCGAGGTAAACGTTGAATCTTTCGCCTTGACTGCCAATGTTGCGGAGGTCAGCACCCAAGTACCGATACCATTCCGCAGCAGCCTGCCATAGGCTTTCAACGGCTCTGTGGCGCTTTGTGCCATGCCTCCTTCTTCGCGCAACGGCGACCATGAAAGATAACGCACCCATGTGGCAGAGGCATCGTCCATGGATTCTACGTCATCAATCAGTGTGGTCTGTTTTAAGTGTATGTCCGCATCAACAGATTTCCCGATCCATTGTTTCCACAGCGTCAATTGTTTCAGCCAAACCTCCAGGCCGTCACGCATGTGCGGGATATCCTTGCCACCAGCAACCGTTCCCTGCAATATTTTCAATGCCGCACTTCCATGTTTATGCACTTTTTGCATAGACCCGTATAGCGCCAGCAAATCACCGCCGACAGGAATATTCACGGTTTTTACTGATTTCCCCGCACGGCAACCATCTAGCGTTTTGCGGAAGCCCTCTGATTCTTTGAGAAAGGCTTTAAATGAAGCCAGATTGGTGGACACCAGATTTTCCTGCTGCATCGCATGCAGCAATCGGGACGCGAGCCGTTCTCCATCTATCGGGCGAAACTTGCGTTCATTTAACGATTCGGCCGCGTCGAGCATTCGGTCAGCTTCATCGGACAGCACCACGTCCACGGTCCCAAACCCAAATTCAGGCGCCTTGCCATGCAAAAGAATGGAGTGATGCGTAGTGACAATCAGGTTGGCGTCCCGTGAATCATAGCAATCCTGATCATAAAGCGCCTGATCGCTCTCCGGATCACCTGCCCGAAGCGCGGTTTCCGCCCGCATGGATATTAGATCCCCATCAGGAGTCGTGATAATCGGTGGCTCTTCGCCGTATTGCTCACGGTAGGCTATGAATAACCCACCTGATGCGGCCCATTGAAAAAACTGTTCGTCGGACGCTTTTAGCTCAATCTTTTCGCTTGCGCACCACGTCCGCATTTTTGCCGCGCGGCTGGCGGACACGTAGTTTCCGCGCCCCAGTTTTTGTGCCACTTGCGGTCGCGTTCCGGTGACTTTTTCCGCATAGTCAAGAGCCACTTCCATGTCGTTCCCGTTGTGGACCTGACGCAACAATGCCAAGGTATACGTCGAGATAACAACCCTTTTTCCTGTGGCAGCGAGCAGTGCCGCCACGACCGCATACGCCAGCGTTTTGCCGGTGCCTGTGGGTGACTGCAGTATCCCCATAGACGCACGAAATATGGTTTTGTTGGCGCCATCGTCCTGCTTCACTTCACGGGATTTGGCGCCGGAGGACATCGCTTTGGCAAATGCCACCGCCAGATCATGCTGCACCTCATTATATTGATACCCATCAATATGCTTCTGTCCATAACCATCAGCACGAAAAAAAGTGTGGACTGTTTGTAAAATGTCCATACAGATACTCCTATTCAGTTCGCTCAATGCCCATTTAGGGTAGAAAAATCATAACCTGCAAAGCCGGTTTTCGCCTGATCCCAGAACTGTCTCAACGCGCTCTGAAACACCCCTGTCGCCTGAAATGACATGTCGTCACGAATAAATATCTGCGACTCACCATGCGTAAGTTCCACTGCGTATTGACCGCATCCGGACGCCTTATGTCCACCTAACCACGGTTCAAACGCCAACCGTTCAAAAGCCGCAACCAATAGCGGCAAGAGAAAAGGATCGTCCGGCGAAAACAGGCTCAGCCGCCAGTCCAGTTGTGTTCCGGCAATAAATTCCTCCCATCCCTCCACAAGGGATGCGACAGACAAGTCAGCACCCTTGGCAGTGTCGTTTTCTTCAGCGGCTTTAGCTTTCTTGTCAGCCCGCTCCTGCTGAGCTAAAGCATCTAGGCGCGACAAATATTCGTCAAAAGAAGGAAGGGCGGCAATATCCTGTGATTCTGGTACCTTCCGAGCGATATAGGCCCTACGCGCCACAGTGTTTTTGGGATCGGTAAGAGCGGACTTATATCCATACGCGTTCCCGACAGAGAGTTTGGTTTGCAGCTTCCACAGACCGAACAGCGACACAAACGGATTTCTGGCACGTAATGCCTGCTCTTCATGCCAACTCAGGTCGGCCTCCAGTTTTCGTTCACCGGCACCGTTATACAGCAGTAGTGATATATCTGGCGGCAAGGGTTTCCCGGCATCGGTTAACACGTCATGAACCACGCGATAAGCCGCCACGCGTATCGCGTGCCGCAAAGTGCTGCTGGGGATATAAGGCCGTCCACCATTGCCTTGAGACGGCAAAAAATGCGATTTACTGTCGGATTTTGGGCTGACGGTCAGTGGATCGACCGCAATCAGATGCCCGGTGATGATGATGGGGTGCTGTAAATTGATCTTACTCATGGATACCTCCTCAAAAATTATTGAAAGACTGCCAACTCACAAGCTGAAGTAGAAATACTATGCGAGAAAGGATGGTTAGAAAGTCGCAAGAAAGGCAAAATATTGTCGATTACGACTTGGAAAAAGCCGCGAAGACCAGACAAGCACCTTAACATACACATTCTGCGGTATTTTTAGCCCCTGAAAATCCCATCAAAACACACGCCATCCGAAAATGGCCTGTTTTCGTGTTTTCAACTGCCGGGCGCAGCCGACATAGGCCGACTTCTTGCTACCAGTTACACCTTTGCCTGACGGTCGCGATTGGTTACGAACAGACGACGGCCCATCTTCGGGATCAATTTGATCCCGAAGATGGGCCTGAGCGTTCCAAAAAACAGGAATAGGTCGCTCTATTGAGCGTTTCACGCTGGCATCGGCATGAAAAAATGAGGAAGATCAATCTCGCGTCTTACGGCGCCGGAGGTTTGCAATGAGTCAAAGCGCATTCATCCGGTTCATCCGAACCGGTCAGGCTATGCCGTTGGAAGTAGTGGCCGACACGGCTGAAAGTCGTGAGCTCTATCTGAAGCCATTTACCGGATCTGCCACCGTGGAGTGCCTATGCGTCGATCCGCCAGTCCCCATGACCGTCGCCCATCGGCGTGTCGGTACCGAGACCTGGTATTTGTGCCAGGCATCGGCCACGGAAAAACACCGCCACGCCGAGTGGTGTCCGCTGCGCATCGACGCCAGCGCCGATCATGTCGACAGCGTTGACGCCACACCTGCAGTCACCGTCGAAGATGAACGGACCATCGTCAGAATTGGCTACGCCAGAAGCTGGCAGGAAGTAAAAGTGGGCAACACGCCCTTGGCCGAATGGATTAAAAAAAACCCATCTAGACCGGCTGCCCGCAGCCAACTTCTGACTTTGCTCTGGGCGCTATGGTCCCAAGCCGAACTCAACGTATGGAAACCCGCGTTTCTCGGTAAGCGCTTTTATGGGCCTCTCCGCGGGCGCCTACTGACCGGAGCGCAGAAAATCACCGTGGACAGTAGACACGGCACCTGGAACCTGATCGACGACCTGCATATCCCGCCAGCCTGGTCCGCCAAAGACCAATCCCAGAAAATGGCATGCGCACAGTTCGAAACCGCGCTACACGCCAACCTATCGAATCACCGGGTATTCCCTCTGGCCGGCCAATTCCGCAAGATCGACGATCCAGACCAGGAAGGTGGACGCATGCTTTACCTCGCGCACTTCCGGCATGGCCTATGGCTGCCGCCCGGGCTGGCCCAGCGGCTGGAGAAGTCCACCAGTCAATGGGCCGGAGGATTGGCTGGCGCGGAAGGGGAGCACCGTTTTGTAATGGCTATTGTCCGGGCCAAAAAAGACACCGTCGCGCAAAATGCGATGCCGGATATGGAGTGCCTGGACATTGCCGCTCAGCGGTTTTCCAAAGAATGGATACCGATCGACTCGGAACACGAGCGGCGCGTCTGCGATCTGCTGGTGGCTGAAGGACGGGAATTCGCCAAGCCTTTCACCGATGCCAACCGCAAAGACTGGATCTCCGGTCTGTGCAAAAAACTGGGCGTGGTGCCGGACTTCGTGCTCACCGACCGCAAGCCCGCCGTGTTCATGGAGGTGCTGGGCATGATGAACGATCCATCCTACCGCGCGCGGACGGCGGAGAAAATGTCCATCTACCACAAAACGGGGCGTCCGGTGTGGACGTGGGATGTGCTGCATGAAGACCGGATCCCGAAGTTGCCGTAGCATGACCGAAGCCACCAGCTTTAGACAAAATATTCGGTTCTTCAGGGATGATGACGATACGCAAATGGCATGGTCACGCTGGCTGGGGCACGGAAATGGAAACCCGATATGGCATTTGCGCACCAGCATTAAATCGCTTAAAATACCGGACAGTAGCGATTGCCACCAGGGGCTTTACTTGGAATCATCGCCGCTACAACCCCCGTACCGGGCATCTGGCACACGCCATCCCGGTCGGGGGATGTGCGCGGAGGAAACCAAAAGTGAGCATGGAAGCCGTGCTTTTTGACACAATGACGTTTGTTGACACATTGCGTTACGAGGGCAACATGCCTGAAAAACAGGCCAAGGCCGTCGCAAAAGCTGTGGGTGTCGCTCTCCATCAGGGGGTGGCGACCCACGAAGATATTACCGATGTGAAGACATTGGTTAGTGCAGTAGACGCACGCGTAACTATCCTGGAAACCAAGATGGAGGCTGGGTTTTCGACTCTTGAAACCAGGATGAACGCAGGGCTGTCAGGCTTGGAAACCAGGGTATTCGTAATTTGTTGTGTATGGCCCCAGATTTTCCGGGAGATGTCCACGTTCCAAAATCGCAATAGATTGTGTATGGGCGAGCGCGTGTCCACTTTCTAAAATCGTAAAATCTTGTGTATTGGAGCAGCCGCCCGGAGCGGTACTGACTGGCGGGTGTTTTGAGTTTTCTACTTCTGCGCAGCGGTAGTGGTGCCCCACTCCACATTAGCGGCATTGGTCTTAGGTACTGCTCGCAACGCTCGCGTCACCAGCTTGCCGTTGGCGTCGAGAATACTGAGATGATAGAAACCGGGCACAGAGGGCGTCCAGCGCACACTTCTTAACGCCGGGTTGGACGGAATGGGGCGGCCATCGACCAGAAAATGAAAAGGTCGGCTGCCGCCGATCACGCGAATACTGACCGGC
>JAEHJW020002888.1_pt1 | contig 69189 bp, 69 predicted proteins | sample 9271431 | NCBI WGS metagenome assembly JAEHJW02 | reverse complement strand
GGCGCGCGTTGACCCCTCCGCCGCACGCGCTTACACTGCGCGCCCCGCGTGGGGCGGTAGCTCAGCTGGGAGAGCGTCGCGTTCGCAATGCGAAGGTCGAGGGTTCGATCCCCTTCCGCTCCACCACCAATTGACGCCCAACCGTTCTCGGTTGGGCGTTTTCACTTCCAGACCCCACACGGTACGCGGGGTTCACGCGCATTCTGCGTGTGCCAGGGGGTGGTCAGAACCGGTGTCCGTGGTGGCTGGTTCGACCCTTTTCTGCCCTCTGTTCTCTGGAAATCTCCGCCAACTTTTTCGCCGTAGCACACGCACATCGCCTTGCGTGACAACGACTTCTGCTTGTGTCGGCTTTTTGAGTTCGCCGACCGGCTTGGATGGGCAAACCGTCAGGCCGAAACGAAGTCCTGGGCCGCGCACGGCATCCAGTACAACCCTTGGCGCCGGTTGGACATCACTAGTGCTCGGTAGGCGTGCAGCGGACCCTCGTACTCCGGCTTCCCCTTGTTCGCAGTCTTTACCTTGAACAGGTCGATCGGCTTGTCGCTCGTCTGGCCAGCGCGCGTCATGATCCGCTCGCCGTCCACCTCGGCGCCCTTAAACGACCACAGGGCGCTGAAGACGGCCGCCTGACCGTCCGTGCACCGGATCGGTCCATGGGTCCAGTCATCCAACGTCACCCAGCCGAAGTCGGCCGAGAACGGCCCGTGCACGGGCGTCCAGGGATCGGCAGCAACCGCTGCTTCCGGAGTCGCGCCCGGCCGGATGTGCGCGATGCCGCCGCCGTAGAAGGCGAAGCGCTCCTCCATGGCCAGCCACTCGATCCCAGTGGCAAACGGAGCCCCACGCATCTGGGCCGCCCTGGGCGCGATGACGCGGATGCCCGCGCCAGGCACGCGGATCCGGTCAAAGACCGATGGCTCGGCCCAAAGGCGGGTCAGACTCCTGGAAAGCAGCACCGGCTCACGACGTGCCTCGCCCAGCCGCCAGATTCCATCGCCAAGGTCGGTGACGCCATCCCGGCTTTCAATCTCCAGCGCGATGCGCAGCTTCGACCGTAGCCAACCCTCGTCCAGCAGCACAGCAGCCCGATCGTCAGCGGCGATTGGGATAGGGCCGCAGTCCGGGCACTGGCAAACCTGCCCTCCCTGGCCGTCGCCGAAGATCTGGCCGTTGCGCAGTTGGCAATACGGGCACAGCGTGAAGGTTCGGTTCACGACCGTCGGCTTGATCGCTGGCCCGAGGGACGAGCAGGCCCTGATCTCGGCGGGCGACAGCGCACACCGGAAGACCGGCGTGCCACCTGCGAACAGGCGGCAGACCAACGACCACGCTTCGTGAGCTGACACCGGTCAGTGCTCGAAGGCGGGCTGCAGTTCGTGCACGTCCTCGCTGGGCGGCGTTTCCTGCGGGTTGAGCGTCTGCCCCTTCTGGAGGATGCCCAGCGAGACCAGGTACCCCTCCAATTGCGCCTGCAGGGCCGCATCGAACTTGTGCAGGTTCAGCCGGCCTTTGCGCGTGACCTCGATGGTGACCACCTTCGGACGCGTCTTGCCGGGCTCGGGCGGGTAGTAGAGGTTGATGTGCGCGCCGGTGACGAGCCAGTTCTCGGCCAGCGGGCCCGGCAACTTTTCGGCCAGAAGATCGGTCACGCAGCGGTGTTCGCTGGATGCCATCGCCGTGCAATCGACCTTCAGCTGCGTGTCCGGGCTGAGCAGGCTGATCGACTTCACCTGCAGCACGTTGAAACCGTCCACCTCCGCCTGCGGTACATCGAAGCCCAACCGGAGCACGGAGAGGTCCAGCGTCGGCGGCATCAGGCGGTGGGCATCAACCTTCACATGAAGCAGGTGCTCGGCGAAGGCCTTCAGCAACATCTGGTGGTACTTGGCGCCACCCTTGACCAGCGACCGGGTGACGCCCGTGATGGCGGAGTACTCCAGGACCGAGTGGATGTTCGGGTTGCCGACGCGGCGCTTCAGGTCATCGCCCTCGAACTCCAGGTGCACCATCGACAGGTCCTTGATGTGGACGCTCAACAGGTACACGCTGGGGCTGCGCTGGACGACGTAGGCCTTGCTGCGGTCGCCGCACTGCATCTCCCGCTGGTAGAAGGCCGAGACGTCAGCACGCAGAGCCGCCAGCGCAGCATCGGACGTGTCGGGAGTCTTCTTCACGCCCAGGTCATGCTGCTGGGCGTGGGCGACCTGGCGTTCGAAGTGGTCGACGTCGCCGGCACGGTCGAAGAGGTCCGGGTGCTTCACGTAGAGCCAGAACGACCGATGCGCGTCGCTCTTGCAGGTCGCCAGGCTGGTCAGAACCGCGCCATTGCCGGCAGCGACTTGGAACATCGCCTGCGTCCCCGCAGAGTCACCGAGGGCGACGCTGGCGCGGAGCTTGGCCGCCACCGGGTCGCGCACGGCCGCGTCCGGGCAGGCAACCAAGGCGTCGATCAACGCCTGCGTGGTTTCCGGCAAGTCGGTCCACGCGAAGTCGTCGGGCATGTTCAGCCCATGGCCAGTCAGGAACTCACGCAGCGTGGTGTCCACCGGCAATTCGTGCAGCAGTTCGATCCAGGTTTTTTTCATGATGGCAGTCCTTTCCGAGTTGGTGTCGGAGGTCTGCGGACCGAAGGTCTGGGTGCGCTGGCCGGCGACTGAGGTTACTAAACAAAGCTCCCGCAATAGTAAAGTAGCGAGATACAGCGTGATTGTGTCTCCCGGATTCCCGCTTGTCAATCTGTGTGGCACATTTGACCGACACAGGTATCTCAGGGCTATACTAGCGGGCTGAAATCACACTTAGACAGGAGCATCGCTATGGCTTCGGGATTCGGAGCACGCCTGCGGCGCTACCGTGAGGCTAAGAAGCTGACCCTGCAGCAAGTGGCCGACGCGGTTGGCTGTACCAAGGCGTACATCTGGGAACTGGAGATGAAGGAAGGCCAGCGCCCGTCTGCGGAACGAGTTCAGGCCTTGGCCAAGGCGCTGGGCGTGACGATGCAAGACGTGATGGGTGAGCCATTTCAGGAAGTCCCCGACGCGAGCCCCGAGGACGTCCGCTTCTTCCGCGAGTACGCCGGAATGACCGACGAAGAGAAGGACCGCTACCGGCAGGCCCTCCAGATCATGTTCCCCGACAAGGGCAAGAGCGGAGACTGAGCGTTGAGCGCGGCGCAGACTCTCACCGGCTCGATCGCGGCCAACACCGTCCAGAAGTGGTTGCGGGCGTGGCACCAAGGTGGCGTGCCTGACGCCATCGATCTAGAGATCGTTCGGCAGATGCTGCCTGGCACGCCCTACGGCACGGGCGTCCGCGAGATCAAAGCCCCGACGTTGCTCGCCATCGACAGTTGCGAAGGCATGTTGGTGCGCAACCCGAAGGATGCCGCCGAGTGGGGAATCTTCTACAACGGCAAGGCCAGTCCTGAGCGCCGGCGTTTCACGATCGCCCATGAGTTGGGCCACTTCATCCTGCATCGCAGCCAGCGGCCCAGCTTCAGTTGCGACAAGGAAAGCGTCTACTCCGGGGCGGACACCATCCGAACCATCGAGCGCGAGGCTGACGATTTCGCCAGCAACCTGCTGATGCCCGGCGATCTACTGCGCGAGTGGATCTCCGATCAGCAGATCGACCTGCACGTCCTCAGTGCCATCGCGAAGCGCTTCGAGGTGTCGTTCGAGGCGCTGTGCATCCGCTTCATCAAGTTCACGCCGCAGCGGGCCATCCTGGTGTACTGGGACAACGGCTTCGTGAAGTACGAGTGGCGCAGCAGTAGTGCCGTCAGAACACGGGCGCGTATCCGCCGCAATGGCGATCCTGCGGAGCCTCCGCCCGGCACCCTCGCCGCTGATGCCGGCGTCGACCAGGAGTGGGATGGCGCGGAGATGTCCGCCGCAATGTGGTGCGCCGAGGAAGCGCCGCACATGAAGCTGCGCGAGTTCAAACACAGCTACGGCGCACGAGATCGTGTCCTCACGCTGCTCCTGCTTGAAAGCGCCGAGCCGCGATCATGGGACCGGTCGTGGCACGACGAGGAAACCACTGACAGCTTCGATCAGTTCGTCTCGAACGGCCAACCCCTGATACGTTGATCTCCTATGCAGCCAATGATGACACCCGCCGAATGGGAGGCCTGCTGCGCCCAAGTGAAGGATGCGATGCGGGATTGGGTGTTGCGCTTCGTGACCCCGATCAGCATGTCCGCAGCGGCTGGACACGGAGTCTCATGGGGTACCGGAACCTACTTGGAAGTTGCGGATCAGCACATGCTGCTCACAAACAACCACGTCGTGTCCGAAGTCCCCGAAGGTGGTCGGCTTGCTCATCTCCCTGGTCCGACAGACGACTTCATCGCCGTAGGCGACAACTGGACGCGTCGACCACTTCCGATCGACGCGGCATTCATCGGGATCCGGCCTGTCGGTCTCACCGGCATGAAAGAACCCGTACCTTACAACCTGCTTGAGCCCCGATACAGCGCAGTTGAAGACGAGCAGCTCTTTTGGATCGGCTATCCCGGGTACACAGCGGAACGACATGACGCTCCGATCGAGGCGAGACAACGCATGACGCGTTTCGGTGGGCCGCTGGTGTCACGCGCATTGCCGATGCTTTCCCAGGTCATTAGAGATTGGAGCGGCGAAGGAGAGGATGCGTTTAATCCAGATGTTCATCTCGCCGTTCATTACCCTGCCGAGGCGCAGCGAACGGCCAACGGGCCAGCCGTCGCCTTGCCCCATCCGAAGGGAATGAGTGGAAGCCTGCTGTGGGATACGAAGTTCGTCGCGAACCGACGAAAGGGTGCGCCTTGGTCAGCAAGCGATGCCCGTGTCTGTGGCCTTGTCTGGGCAGCACTGGATCATCCTGAAATCGTGATCGCCACGAAGATCGAACATGTGAAGAGCAGCTTCAACTGGCTCTGACTTCGCCAGTAGAACTTCGACTCCGCGCACTTCCGCCAAAACACGTTACGCGAAGTGCCCTTCGTTTCTAGCATGAGCAGCGTTTTCCACATGAACGCTAGCCATGCACAACGACGAACCCATCTCCTGCGCGAACGCCGACTGGCCGCGCCACCCCCACCAGGAAATCGCTGACCTGCTCGCCGTGGCGCTCCTGCGCCTGCGCGACAAGGAGTCAGCGTCCGATCACTCGACCACTGAGGACGAGAAAGACGCAGTTGGCCTTGGCTTTACTGCCAACCAGCGCGTGAATGCGAACCCCTATCAGAAAGAAGGAGTTCGCACATGAAGACACACGCACCCCAGGTAGACGCCGCCAGCGTTGCGGCCCGCGTCGCCCAGATCCCCCACCTTCCCATGGACAGCCTCTGGGCACTGTGGGACGAGCACTTCGACGAGCGCCCGAATCACCATCACCGGACCTGGCTCGAAACCCGCCTCGCGTACAAGATCCAAGAGCGCGCCTTCGGCGGCCTGAAGGGGTCCGTGCGTCGCAAGCTGGAGGAGATCGGCGAGACCGGCATCCTGCCGCCCCGGCTGCGCCGAGAAGCCGATCGCCTGCTGCCCGGCACGATCCTCACGCGCGTCTACGACGACGTCGAGCACCAGGTGCTGGTGCGCGGCATGCGCGACTTCGAATACCGTGGCCAGCGCTTCACGAGCCTCACGGCGGTGGCCAAGGTCATTACCGGGTGCCCGTGGTCCGGCCCTCTGTTCTTCGGCCTCAAGTCCAAGAAGAAGGAGGTCGCATGAAATCCCATCGCAACACGCCGGCGCCACCGACGCTTGCGCCCAGGAAGCGCTGCGCGATCTACACCCGCAAGTCCACCGACGAGGGGCTGGACCAGGACTACAACAGCCTCGAAGCGCAGCGCGACGCCGGGTTGGCATTCGTGTCGAGCCAGCGCCATGAAGGCTGGACCGCAGTGCAGGACGGCTACGACGATGGCGGCTTTTCCGGCGGCAACCTGGATCGCCCCGCACTCAAGCGATTGATGGCGGACATCGAGGACGGCCGTGTCGACATCGTGGTCGTCTACAAGATCGATCGCCTGACGCGCAGCCTGCCGGACTTCGCCAAGCTCGTGGACGTGTTCGACCGCAATGGGGTCAGCTTCGTGTCGGTCACGCAGCAGTTCAACACGACGACGTCGATGGGACGCCTGACCTTGAACATCCTGCTGTCCTTCGCGCAGTTCGAGCGCGAGGTCACGGGCGAGCGCATCCGCGACAAGATCGCGGCCAGCAAGGCCAAAGGCATGTGGATGGGCGGCATGCCACCCCTCGGGTACGACGTCGTCGAACGCAAGCTGGTGATGAACGCGCCGGAGGCAGACCTTGTACGGGATATCTTCCGTCGCTACGCCGAGCATGGGTCGGCGGCGGAGATCGTGCGTGAGCTGGCGATCGAAGGACGCACCACCAAGGCATGGCAGACACAGGGCGGTCTGTTCCGGGAAGGTCGGCCGATCGACCAGCAGTACCTCTTCAAGATGCTGCGCAACCGGATCTACCTGGGCGAGATCCAGCACAAGGGCACCAGCTACCCGGGCCAGCACGACGCCATCATCGACCAGGAACTCTGGAACGCGGCCCACGCCTTCGTCGAGCGTCGCAAGCACGGTCCACGCGAAGGCATCACCCAGCATCCTGCACTGTTGGCCGGCCTGCTTCACGCGCCCGATGGTCAACTGATGATCCACAGCTACACCCGCAAGAAGAACGGGCGGCTGTACCGCTACTACGTACCGTACCTGCACAAGCGGCGCAGCGCCGGGGCGACCCTCGTGCCCGGTACTGTCGACATCGGGTCCCTGCCTGCCGCCGAGATCGAAACGGCGGTCCTGGAGCAGATTCACAAGGCGCTGCGGGCACCGGAGTTGATGGTGGCCACTTGGCGGTCATGCCAAAAGCACCCAAGGGGCGCCAACCTCGACGAAGCTCAGGTGGTCGTGGCCATGCAGCGCATCGGCGCAGTGTGGGACCAGCTGTTTCCGAAGGAGCAGCAGCGAATCGCGCGCTTGATGATCGAGCGCGTCCAATTGCATGAGCGCGGCCTGGACATCCTCTGGCGAGAAGACGGGTGGATCGGCCTGGGTGCCGATATCGCCAACCACCCACTGGTCGAGGAATCCGCGCTGACTGAAGAGGCCTACGCATGACCTCCAACAACAAGCCGGTCGCGCGGCCGGCGAACCCGAAGCTGCGCAGCGTCCGCATCGAAGTCGGCAACGATGCGCGCAACTACGTCACCGGTCAGCAGCGCGTGACCATGGTGCCGCTGACGATTCGGCGCAAGCAATATCGCAAGGTGATGATTCCTCCCCCAGGCGAACGATCAGTCCTGGGCGCGGGCGGGGAAGACATCCCCATGATCCGCACACTGGGCAAGGCCTTCTACTGGCAGAAGCTTCTCGATCAGGGGCAATTCGCCACGATCACGGACCTTGCACGGTCCATGAAGCTGGAACAAGGCTGGGTGGCGGAGGTGCTGCGGATGACCACGCTGGCGCCGGACATCATCGAATCCATCCTCGACGGGCAGCAGCCCCGTCACCTCAACCTACAGACTCTTCGCGGGCGGCACGACCAATTGCCGCGCGACTGGCAGGAGCAGCGCAAGGCGCTCGGTTTCTCGATCTGATCGGCAGGTAGGACCGACATCACCCAGACGGCGAGCCATGTGCTCGCCGTTTGTGCGTCTGGGTCCTGGGGCATTGGCGAACCAGGAGTTTCCGCGTGGTTCGCCATTCGGTCCCTCGTATGTTCGCCACCCGAATTCTCCAATGACACCTGTTCCTCAACAACGTCATAGGAGGCTTCCATGCCGACACCGGCAACCCCAAATCCGCAGTCGCCCCGCGAGGCGATCAACAGTCTTTCACCCGGCGATCGTCGGGTGCTCAACGAGAACGAACTGGCACAGCGCTGGGGCATCAGTCCCAAGACTCTGCAGCGCTGGCGCAGTGAGGGCCGTGGCCCGAAGTACCTGAAGTTGTCCAAGCGGGTGAGCTATCCCCTGGACGCCGTCATCGACTTCGAGACCAATGCTCTGCACGACTCGACGTCCGAACGCTCGGTTCGCTGATCGGAGGGTGCGATGAACGAAATCACCATCTTCCCCGAGCAGTTGTCCGCGATGTCGGATGCCCAGTTGGCCTCGTTGCCGCCGGCTCAGCTCTGCGAGGTCCATCACAACCTTGCGCAGCTGGTCGACTGGATCAAGAAGGCGCAAGCCAAGGTCCACGCCGCCATGCAGCGCCGCTACGCCGAGCAAGAACGCGCCGCTCGTGCCGAGGCCGGCAAGGACTTCGGCACCGTGCGCTTCAACGACGGACAGGTCCGCATCGCCGTCGACACACCGAAACGCGTGAGCTGGGACCAGAAGCAGCTTGCCGCCATCGCTCAGCGCATCGCTGATTCCGGCGACCGGGTCGAGGACTACCTGGACATCGAGTTCAGCGTCCCTGAGTCCCGCTTCACCAACTGGCCGACCTCACTGCGCGAGCAGTTCGAGCCTGCCCGCACCGTCAAACCCGGCAAGGCGTCCTACGACCTGGCCATCGATTCCGAGGACTGATCCATGAATACCAACAACACCTCTGCACTGCGCAAGCACGTCACGTCGTTCTACGCCGACCACCTGCCGGAGCAGATCCGCTACCGGGACCGCGCCGGCCAGGAAGTGGTGATCGTGCCGACGCACACGGCCACGCTCGACGAACTGGCATTCGCCATTCAGATGGCATCCGAGGAGCAGTCCGTCGCCAGCCGCCGCCGCTGCGCACTGGACGAGCTCTACATCAACGCCCGCAAGGCCGGTGCCCTCGGGGCCGATCGCCTCTCCGACATCGCCTGGAAGGAGTAACCATGAACACGCTCATCCCCTTTCAGTTCGAGACGCATGCACTGCGGGTGCAGGTCGACGATGCCGCGCAGCCTTGGTTCAACGCCAATGATGTCTGCGCAGCCCTGGAACTGGCGAATCCGCGCGATGCGCTCGCCAAGCACGTCGATTCGGATGACGTCGCAAAACGCGACATCATCGACAGCCTGGGCCGGGTCCAACTGGCGAGCTTCGTCAACGAGTCGGGCCTGTACGCCCTGATCCTCGGCAGCACGAAGGATGCCGCGAAGCGGTTCAAGCGCTGGGTCACCAGCGAGGTCCTGCCCTCGATCCGCAAGACCGGCGCCTACTCCGGCACCCACGTCGCCACCTTGCCGGCACCGACCCAGGACCGCGTGTCTTCCCTGCTGCTGATCGGTGACGCCGTGGCCAAAGTGCCAGGCGTAAAGGCCGGCATCGCCATGGCGGCCACGCTCACCTGCATCCAGGAGAACACCGGGCTGGTGATCGAGACGCTGCGCCGTGCGCTGCCGGCCGCCAACGAGCCGACCTGCTCGCACAACGCGACGCAGCTGGGCAAGTTGGCCGGGTCATCGGCCAAAGCTACCAATCAGCGCCTCGCACTCCTGGGCTTCCAGTTCCGCAACGAGCGCGACGAGTGGGAACTCGCCGACGCCGGCAAGGCGTGGGCCGAGGCCATGCCGTTCTCGCGCAACGGCCACAGCGGTTACCAGATCCTCTGGAATCCGGCCGTCGTTGATCAGCTGAAGGAGGTGGCGTGATGGCACTTCCGATCATTACCGCCGACCAACGCCTGCGCGAGAAGAAGGGCGTGAAGCTGGTACTGCTCGGCAAGAGCGGCATCGGCAAGACCACGCAACTCAAGACGCTGCCGGAAACCTCGACGCTGTTCGTCGATCTCGAAGCCGGCGACCTCGCGGTCAGAGACTGGCGTGGCGACTGCGTGCGCCCGAGCACCTGGCCTGAGTTCCGCGACCTGGTGGTCTTCCTGGCTGGCCCCAATCCGGCGCTGCCGCCGGAAGCGCCATATTCCGAAGCGCACTACCAGCACGTCTGCGAGCGCTACGGGGATCCGGCGCAGCTGGCCAAGTACGACTGCTACTTCGTCGACAGCATCACCGTGCTCGCGCGTCTGGCGCTGATCTGGTCCAAGGCCCAGCCGCAAGCCATGTCCGAGCGCACCGGCAAGCCCGACACGCGCGGCGCCTACGGTCTGCTCGGTACCGAGATGCTGGGCTCCCTGATGCACCTGCAGCACGCGCGCGGCAAGCACGTCGTGTTCGTCTCGATCCTCGACGAGCGCATGGACGACTTCAACCGCAAGGTGTTCGTCCCGCAGATCGAAGGTGCCAAGACCTCGGCTGAACTGCCAGGCATCGTCGACGAAGTGGTGACCCTGGCCGAGATCAAGGCCGAAGACGGCTCGTCGTACCGCGCCTTCATCACCCAGACCATGAATCCCTATGGCTACCCGGCCAAGGACCGCTCCGGCCAGCTCGATCTGCTGGAGCCCCCCGATCTGCGCGCGCTCATCGAGAAGTGTGCTGCCGCCACTCAACCCAAAAACACCAAGGAGTAACCCATGTCCGCCTGGAATGATTTCAACGACGCCGAACAGCAACAGACCTTCGACCTGATCCCCAAGGGGACGGTGGCCAAGGTGCGCATGACCATCAAGCCCGGTGGCTACGACGACCCCAATCAGGGCTGGGGCGGTGGCTATGCCACGCAGAGCTTCGACACCGGGTCGATCTACCTGTCGTGCGAGTTCGTGATCCTGGAAGGCGAGTTCGCCCGTCGCAAGATGTGGAGCAACGTCGGCCTGCACAGCGCGAAGGGCCCGGCCTGGGGGAACATGGGCCGCACCTTCGTGCGCGCCGCCCTCAACAGCGCCCGCAACATCCGTCCGCAGGACAACTCGCCGCAGGCGACCGCCGCACGGCGCATCTCCGGCTTCCACGAACTGGACGGGCTGGAGTTCGTCGCCCGCATCGACGTCGAGAAGGACGGTCGCGGCGATCTGCGCAACGTGGTGAAGATCGCCGTCGAGCCGGACCACCCGGACTACGCCCGCGCTACTGGCACTGCCGCGCGTCAGGCACAGGCCGCGTACACGCCAGCGTCCCCTGTGGCATCCCCGGCTACGGCACCGACTGCTGCGCCGCAGGCCCAGCGTCCCGCCGTACCGGGCAAACCGGCCTGGGCGCAGTAAGGGGGATGCGTGAAATGTTGGGTCTGCAAACGACAGGCTCGGGGCTACGGCCACACGGACAACCGTCGTGGCATCGGCAGCCCCGAGCGTTACCCGATCGACTGGGTCTTCTGTTCTCGCCGGTGTCAGGACGCGTTCCACGCGCTGTACGGCAACTGGGTACGCGTGACGGACGGCAGCAAGGACATCAGGGAGGTCAAAGTGATTGATCCCTCTGATGTCGAACGCGCAGCGATGCGCAAGTGCCTCAAGTCCTTCGGTGAGGCGGCGGGCGAGATCGGTTTCGACAAGCCGCTGGGCAGCTACTCCGAAGCGCAGGCGTTGCTCGTCATCGACGCCATCGTCACCTGCTACACCGACGCGATGGTCGAGCACCACGAGGAGACCAAGTTCCCGCCGGTGCGGGGCTTGGCTCCCACGCCCGACCCCATGGCCAACCCGTTCGCCGATCTGGAGGACGACCTGCCGTGGGAAGAGCCGAAGGGAGCGAAGCCATGATCGACTTCAACTCCACTTCGAGCATCTCCGGTCAGATCACCGCGCTGGTGGACGCGGGCCTGCAGCAGACGCGTTCGGCGCAGTCGCCGCGTCAGTACCTCGGCGCATCGCGTCTGGGTGCGGCCTGCGAGCGCGCGCTGCAGTACGAGTTCGCCCAAGCGCCGGTCGATCCCGGCCGCGAAACCGAAGGACGCATCCTGCGCATCTTCGAGCGTGGCCACGTGATGGAGGACTGCATGGTCACGTGGCTGCAGGCCGCAGGGTTTGATCTGCGCACCCGCAAGGCCAACGGCGATCAGTTTGGATTCGCAGCTGCCGATGGTCGGCTGCAAGGCCATATCGACGGCGTGATCGTCGGCGGCCCCGATGGATTCACGTACCCGGCGCTGTGGGAGAACAAGTGCCTGGGATCGAAGTCCTGGCGCGAGTTGGAGAAGAACCGACTCGCGACGGCCAAGCCGATCTACCACGCGCAGGTCGTGCTCTATCAGGCCTACCTGCAGTTGCATGAGCACCCGGCGATCTTCACGGCGATCAACGCCGACACGATGGAGATCTACACCGAGTTGGTGCCCTTCGATGCGGTGCTGGCGCAGCGCATGTCCGATCGCGGCTTGCGGGTGATCTCGGCGACCGAGGCCGGCGAACTGCTGGCGCGTGGCTTCCACGACCCGACGCACTTTGAGTGCCGCATGTGCGCGTGGCAAGACCGGTGCTGGAGGGCCGCAGCATGACGAACCCTACTGTGAACGACGTTCTGCGCGAACGTCTGGTCGACGCGCGTGAGGCAGCGCACTGCCTGAACCTACAGATGTACCTGCTCACCCATCCCAAGGAGCGCGTCCGTCTTCAGGTCCCGCACTACCGGGTGGGCAAGCTGGTGCGCTTCAAGCTGGGCGAACTGATGGTGTGGATGGAGTCCCTGCAGGCTGTGGCCACGACCGCCAGCAAGGAGGTCGTCGATGCTTGATTTCAACGACGACGTTGCCGACGCATCCATCGATCCCAGCGCACAGCGCGATGCCGTGCGTGCCGATCTGCTGGCGCGGCTGGAGTCGGTGCTCTTCACGCTGTTCCCTGCCGGCAAGAAGCGCCGGGGCAAGTTCCTGATCGGCGATGTCCTGGGCAGCCCCGGCGACAGCCTCGAGGTCGTGCTCGACGGCGAGAAGGCGGGGCTGTGGACTGACCGGGCGACGGGCGATGGCGGAGACATCTTCGATCTGCTGGCGGCCTACCTCGGCGTGAACGTGACGCAGGACTTCGCGAAGGTGCTGCAGTACGCCGCCGATCTGGTCGGTCGTGCTCCGGCGACACCGCCGCGCAAGGCCAAGAAGGAGGCTCCGATCGATGACCTCGGTCCGGCCACGGCCAAGTGGGACTACCTCGATGCCGGCGGGCAGTTGATCGCTGTCGTCTATCGCTACGACCCGCCTGGACGGAAGAAGGAGTTTCGCCCATGGGATGCGAAGCGCCGCAAGATGGCGCCGCCCGAACCCCGGCCCCTGTTCAACCAGCCCGGACTGGCGGCGGCCGAGACGGTCGTCCTGACCGAAGGCGAGAAGTGCGCACAGGCCTTGATTGGTGTGGGCGTCGTGGCGACCACCGCCATGCACGGCGCCAATGCGCCGGTGGACAAGACCGACTGGACGCCGCTGCAAGGCAAGGCCGTCCTGGTCTGGCCCGACCGCGACAAACCGGGCTGGGAGTACGCCATGTCGGCGGCACAGGCGCTCCTGACCGTGGGCGCCGCGTCCTGCGATGTGCTGCTCCCGCCCGACGACAAGCCGGACGGCTGGGACGCGGCGGATGCGATCAGCGAGGGGTTCGACATCCAGGGGTTCATCGCTTCCGGCCCGCGCATGTGCATCAAGCCGCTCAACACCGCGCGCTCGCAGGAAGCGACGGTCTGGGCCACCGACGATGCGCTGGCTCTGGCCTTCACCTCGCGCTATGCCGACGACTGGCGGTATTGCGCGGCGTGGGGCAAATGGCTGGTGTGGACCGGCGCCCGCTGGCAGTCCGATGAGACGCTGCTGTCCCATCACCTGATCCGGTCCATCTGTCGCGAAGCGGCGCTCAAGGTCGACTCCCACCGGCTGGCGGCCAAGCTGCTCGCCAGCGGCACCGTGGGCGGCGTGGATCGACTGGCGCGTTCCGACCGCCGGCACTCGTCGACGTCGGAGGAGTGGGACGCGGATCTCTTTGCGTTGAACACACCGGGCGGGGTGGTCGATCTGCGCACCGGGCGACTGCGTTCCCACGACCGTGCCGATCGGATGACGAAGCTGGCGACGGCCACACCGCGAGGGGACTGCCCGCGCTGGCGCTCGTTCCTTGACGACGTGACCGGCGGCGACCAGGACTTGCAGGTCTACCTGCAGCGCATGGTCGGCTACTGCCTGACCGGCGCCACGAGTGCCCACGCGCTGTTCTTCCTCTACGGCACGGGCGCCAACGGCAAGTCGGTGTTCGTGAACACGCTGGCCGCGATCCTGGGGGACTACGCCACCAGTGCACCGATGGACACGTTCATGGAGGCACGCGGCGATCGGCATCCGACCGATCTCGCCGGACTGCGCGGCGCGCGCTTCGTCGCGTCCATCGAAACCGAGCAGGGGCGTCGCTGGAACGAGTCCAAGGTCAAGGCCATCACCGGCGGCGACAAGGTGTCGGCGCGCTTCATGCGCCAGGACTTCTTCGAGTACTTCCCGCAATTCAAGTTGGTGATCGCCGGCAACCACAAGCCCTCGATCCGCAACGTGGACGAAGCCATGAAGCGCCGCCTGCACCTGATTCCGTTCACGGTGACGGTCCCACCCGAGAAGCGCGATGGCCAACTCACGGAGCGGCTGCTTGCTGAACGGGACGGGATCCTGGCTTGGGCGATCGACGGCTGTCTCGCCTGGCAGCGCGACGGGCTGCAGCCGCCGCCGTGCGTGGTGTCGGCCACCGAGGAGTACTTCGAGGCCGAGGACGCGCTGGGTCAGTGGATCGAGGAGCGCTGCCTGCTCGCCAAGAGCCACCGCGAGGGCGTGTCCGAGTTGTTCACCGACTGGCGCGAGTGGGCGGAGCGGGCCGGCGAGTACGTCGGTTCGGTCAAGCGCTTCGCCGAACTCATGGCCACACGCAAGTTCGAGAAGTGCCGCCTGACCGGGGGTGCGCGGGCGCTGGCGGGCATCAGCCTGCGTCCGAAGCCCTATGGGGGCGGCTATCCCTACCGAGACGATTGATGCGGGGTCGAGTGACGGATTTGACAGGTCTACTGATTAACCCCTTACGCGTGCGCAGGCGCACACGATAGAGAGATAACCGGCAAACCCGTCACATCCGTCACTCGCCCCAGAAATGGAGCAAGAGATGAATACGACGATCCTGGCCCTCGATCTGGGCACCCGTACCGGTTGGGCACTGCTGCACCTGGACGGAACGATCACGAGTGGCACCGAGCAGTTCAAGCCGCAGCGCTTCGAAGGCGGTGGCATGCGCTTCCTGCGTTTCAAGCGCTGGCTGGCGGAGTTGCTCACAACGTCCGACCACATCAACGCGGTGTACTTCGAGGAAGTCCGTCGGCATGCGGGCGTGGATGCCGCGCACGCCTACGGCGGCTTCATGGGCCACCTCACGGCTTGGTGCGAGCACCACGGCATCCCGTACCAGGGCGTGCCAGTGGGGACGATCAAGAAGCACGCGACCGGCAAAGGCAACGCCGGCAAGGACGAGATGATTGCGTCGGTCACTCAACGCGGCCACCGTCCTGGTGACGACAACGAAGCCGATGCGCTGGCCATCCTGCATTGGGCGATCGAGACGCAAGAGGTGTGAGATGAAGATGCACACCCCTTCCTACCGTTGCCCACTTGGACGCCTGCAGCCCGAGCCCACCGACCTCGAAGCCGTCAAGCAGCAGGGCTGGCGCGATCAACACATCCTCGTGATCAACGAGTCCGACGAGCGCCTGGACTTCGTCGAGCGCGAGTTCGTGCGCCGCATCGGTGAGCGCCTATACGGAGCGGGAGGACGTCGCCGTGACTAGGACCGCCACCCTCTGGACCATCGAGGACGTGGCAGCACGCTTCGAGGATGCCGCGACCACCGGACGACGTCTGCCGCCCGTGCGCGTGCAAGGCTACTTCAACACCTGGCCACAGATCGTTCGCCAGCAATGGGAACTCTTCTCGGCCGACGAGCCGGTCTACCGACCCTTCCCTCCAAGCCCCGAGGCGGTGGAGCAGATGCTGGAGACGATGCGTTGGGTGCTCTGGTTGGAGGTCGAAGAGCGGCACCTGATCTGGATGCGCGCCAAGCGATATGGCTGGCGCGACATCTCGACGCGGTTTGCCTGCGATCGCACGACTGCATGGCGGCGGTGGCAGCGGGCACTTCAGCTCGTGGCCGACAGGCTCAACGGGGTCAATCGAGCGTAGTGATTTGGCGCGTTTTGAAGCAAATCGGCGCGGGCCAGATGGCATCCGATGGCATGAGCGAATCTTCCTCGTGCAACAAATCACCCCGGTTGCCCGTAGTATTCGAGCTATCTTCTGGACAGAGTTGACTTCGGGCAGGCCGACGCGATCGCGACGGGTCCTTCCTCCCGAAAGTGCAATGCGGGGGGCGCGAGCGCGACACTTTTTTAGCGTCAGGGCGCGGGCAAGGTTACCAGTCGGCCGGGTTACCGGCCCCGGTTACCACCCCCAGGTGCAGTTACCACCCCACCAGAATCTTCATTCACTCAACCCGCCCGGCGGCAACGCTCGGCGGGTTTTGCTTTTGGGATTTTCACTTTGAATACGCTCAACGTCGAGTACCGCAAGGTCGAGGCGCTGATTCCCTACGCCCGCAATCCGCGCACGCACCATGATGCCCAGATCGCCAAGATCGCGGCCAGCATCGTCGAGTACGGCTGGACGAATCCGATCCTCGTCGATGGCGACAACGGCATCATCGCCGGGCACGGGCGTCTGGCCGCTGCGCGCAAGCTGGGTCTGGATCAGGTGCCGGTGATCGAATTGGCCCATCTGACCGTCGCGCAGAAGCGGGCACTGGTGATCGCCGACAACCGGCTGGCACTGGATGCGGGCTGGGACGAAGAAATGCTGGCGCTGGAGCTGGCCGAGCTGTCCGACGCGGGATACGACCTCGCTCTGACCGGTTTCGAGGATGCCGAGATCGAGGCACTGCTCACCGGTGGCGTGACCGACGCCGATGCCGATGCCGATGCCGACGGAGAGCCGGACACCGAGGAACCGGATGCCGCAGACGACGTGCCGGAAGCGCCCGTCGTGGCGGTGTCTCGCCCCGGCGATGTCTGGGCCATCGGCGCGCACCGCCTGATCTGTGGCGACGCCACTGACCGGGACGTGGTCGCTGCGCTGATGCAAGGTGACCTCTCTCGCCTGTGCTTCACCTCGCCGCCCTACGGCAACCAGCGCGACTACACCTCGGGTGGCATCTCCGATTGGGATGGCCTGATGCGTGGCGTGTTCGCGCACCTGCCGATGGCAGGCGACGGTCAGGTGCTGGTCAACCTGGGCCTGATCCACCGCGACAACGAGGTGATCCCGTATTGGGACGCTTGGCAAGCTTGGATGCGCCAGCAGGGCTGGCGGCGCTTTGCATGGTACGTCTGGGATCAGGGGCCGGGGATGCCCGGCGATTGGGCAGGTCGCTTCGCGCCGAGCTTCGAGTTCGTCTTCCACTTCAACCGAGAGAGCCGCAAACCCCACAAGATCGTGCCGTGCAAACACGCCGGACTGGAGTCGCACCTGCGCGCCGATGGCTCGTCCACCGCCATGCGCGGCAAAGATGGCGAGGTAGGCGGCTGGACGCACAAGGGGCTGCCGACGCAAGACACCCGCATCCCCGACTCGGTGATCCGCGTGATGCGACACAAGGGCAAGATCGGGCAGGACATCGACCACCCAGCCGTGTTCCCGGTGGCGCTGCCGGAGTTCGTCATCGAGGCCTACACCGACGCGGGCGACATCGTGTTCGAACCCTTTGGCGGCAGCGGCACCACGATGCTGGCGGCCGAGCGCACGGGCCGCGTCTGCCGCAGCGTGGAAATCGCCCCGCAGTACGTGGACGTGGCCATCAAGCGGTTCCAGCAGAACCACCCCGGTGTGCCGGTCAGCTTGATCGCCACCGGCCAGTCCTTCGAGCAGGTCGCCGCTGAGCGCGCCACCACCCCGGATGCCGAGGTGGTGGCATGAACTGGCTGGCCGACAAGATCGAGCAGTGGCCGACCGCCAAGTTGCTGCCCTACGCCCGCAACGCGCGCACCCATTCCGAGGAGCAGGTGGCGCAGATCGCCGCCAGCATCGCGGAGTTCGGATTCACCAATCCGATCCTGGCGGGCAGCGACGGCATCATCGTCGCTGGCCACGGTCGTCTCGCTGCCGCCCAGAAGCTGGGTCTGGAACGGGTACCGGTGGTCGTGCTCGATCACCTGACGCCGACCCAGCGCCGGGCCCTGGTCATTGCCGACAACCGCATCGCAGAGAACGCAGGCTGGGACGATGCGATGCTAAGGATCGAACTGGAAGCATTACAACTCGAAGGTTTCGATCTGGACATCACCGGGTTCGACGCCGACGCGCTGGCCGAACTGATCGCGGGCGACGAGCCGGACAACGAGGGCGAGACCGATGAGGATGCGGTGCCCGAAGTCAGCGAGACGCCGATCTCGCGCCCAGGCGATGTCTGGATCATGGGCCAGCACCGGCTGCTGTGCGGAGACTCGACCGTGGCCGAGAGCTACGACCGCCTGATGCAAGGCGCGCCGGTGGACATGGTCTTCACCGACCCGCCGTACAACGTGAACTACGCCAACAGCGCAAAGGACAAGATGCGCGGCAAGGACCGCGCGATCCTGAACGACAACCTGGGTGACGGGTTCTACGACTTCCTGCTGGCGGCATTGACGCCCACCGTGGCGCATTGCCGGGGCGGGATCTACGTGGCAATGTCGTCCAGCGAACTGGATGTGCTGCAGGCCGCCTTCCGCGCAGCCGGTGGCAAGTGGTCGACGTTCATCATCTGGGCCAAGAACACCTTCACGCTGGGCCGCGCCGACTACCAGCGCCAGTACGAGCCGATCCTGTACGGTTGGCCCGAGGGCGCGCAACGCCACTGGTGTGGTGACCGCGATCAGGGCGACGTCTGGAACATCAAAAAGCCACAGAAGAACGATCTGCACCCGACGATGAAGCCGGTGGAACTGGTCGAGCGCGCGATACGCAATTCGAGCCGACCCGGCAACGTGGTGCTCGACCCCTTCGGTGGCTCTGGCACGACGTTGATCGCAGCGGAGAAGTCAGGCCGCGTTGCGCGGCTGATCGAACTCGATCCGAAGTACGTGGACGTGATCGTGCGCCGGTGGGAGGACTTCACCGGGAAGCAGGCCACCCGCGAGGCGGATGGCGCGGCGCTCGATCAGGCGGCGAGCGACTCGTCGACGATCTCGCAGTAAATCACGAAGCCCGTCAGGTAAGGCAGGCCGCGCGGGATGCCGTATTGCTTGCTGGTCTCGCGGCCAATCGTCCAGCCCATCCAGCGCCCCGTGGCGGCGTTGATCGCGTCCGCCAGGGCCTTGCCCTCGCAAAGCCCGTTCTGGACGTCGTCGGCAAAGTGGCGTCCGTGGCGGCTGTCGAGGAAGACCCTTACCGATTCGAGGGGCTGGCTGGTGGCGTCCGAGATGGCGGCCATCGCCAGGGGCCAAGCCGCGCTGGCGTGTTCGTTCATCGTGCCCCAAAAGCCCCAGGCATCGTTCTGGGTGGCGGGGATCTGGCTGGTGGTCATGGTGGCTGCTCCTTCGGGTTGATCGTTGCGACACCCGTAGTAACGCGCTGTTCGATTGAGAAGCCAAGCTCACTGAGAGAAAATCTTTCGATGCTCAAACCATCTGACAGATCTCGCCAATGTTTCTTGCCGCCGATTCCTGAACTGGACTTGGCGGCAGACTGGTTGTCGCTGGCTGCAGACGCTGTACTTGAAGGTCGTGAGGAAGATGCGAAACAGTTGATTGCCAAAGCAGATCTGCCGATCCTCGGTGAGTTTGCGCAACGCATCACCGGAAAAGTCGATCCAGCGATCCACTGGCAGTCTCGTATGCCCACCGATGTCCTGACTGAGCGAATTAAACAGCGTATGCCCAGGTCGTCGGTTGAGTACGGGATCTACCAGCGCGATGGTTGGCGCTGTCGCTTCTGCAATATCAAGGTCATTTCCCCGAAAGCAAGAAAGTTGCTTGTGGAGATGTTCCCCTCGGTGGCGCGATGGGGTCGGGTCAATCGCGACAAGCACTACGCGCTGAGTGCGTTGACCGCAACACTTGACCACATTCTTCCGCACAGTCGAGGTGGCACCAACGAAGAAGGCAATTTGGTTGCGGCTTGCGGCATGTGTCAGTTTGGACGCGGGCACTGGACGCTTGAGGAGGTCGGGTTTACCGATCCCCGCGAACGGGCCCCCACCGTAGACAGTTGGGATGGGCTAACCCGCCTCTTGCGCTGATTTCGCTTCGGCGATGCGGTACACCCGCTCGCCGCCTTGCTGCTTGTCCGACACGATCGTCAGGCCCAGCCTTTTCTTGAAGGCCCCGGCGAAGGTGCCGCGCACTGTGTGCGCCTGCCAACCGGTGGCGGCGCAGATCTGGTTGATGGTTGCGCCCTCGGGGTGTTGCAGCATCCGGATCACTTCGGCTTGCTTGCTGTTGTCGCGGGAGCGCAGCTTAGCTGGCACTGGCGTTGTTTCCTTGGCCCATTGGGCTTCACACGCCGCCACGTCGGCTTCAAGGCCGGGGTCCTTGGCCAGGGGTGCTGCTGCGTCCTTCGGCGCGCCCTGTGGCGCAACGTTGGCCACGGGGCGCGCCATTCCAAGGGCGTCGTAACCCTCGACGGCAACACGCCAGCCCCCGCCGTCGGGCGTGATCAGAGTGCGGTTGAACATCCCGTCGAGCACCTTCTTGCGCGCACCGCCTTTGATGTTGTCGGGGAACCATTCGATCTTGCCGCTGCCGGTGTTGATGGCCTTGGCCAGGATGGCGTGCTGGGCCGGGGTTAGGTTGGTGGTAGTCATTTGCTGCTCCTTCGGGGTGGTGGATGACGATGTGATGAACGCACTGTTCTGGAGACAAGCCAAGCGACGTCTGCTTGGCTCTGTTGCTTCTCGATCAGCCCTTGGCGATCTCTGCTTCCGTGGCCTTCGGCATTGATGCACCAAGTTCGACGCCCGCCTTGAAGGCCGCTTCCAACGCGTCCTTGAGGCACCACACCGCCGTGTCGTGGAAGTCGAGGCTGTCCGCGTTGCGGGTTTTCAGGGTTTCGACGCCGAGATGTTTCTGGGCGATCAGGGTGAGGATGGTGTCGATCTGGCTCATGGCGTGTTCCTTTCGGGGGTGGTTGGCGTGACGTGATGAACGCGCTGTTCCCGATGGAAGCCAAGCTCAATCTGCGGACATGACGAACAAATGAGTGAAGGTGACGATGGGACTCTCGATTCGCGCCTACGCGCGCCACCGTGGCGTGTCGCACGTGGCCGTGAAAAAGGCCATCGACACCGGGCGGATCACGCCGCTGCCAGACGGCACGATTGATCCGGAGACGGCGGACGCCCAGTGGGCACAAAACACATTGCAGCCGCGCAGCGCCGCTGCGAAGGAAAAGGCAGGCACCACGAGGGCGCGCCCCGCGCCCCCGCCCGCTGAAGCAACACCGCAGCGCGACGTCGCCGACACCAGCACAGCGCAGATGTCGGCGGGCGGCACCTCACTCTTGCAGGCGCGCACGGTCAACGAGGTGCTCAAGGCCAAGCTCAACAACCTGGAGCTGGCGCACCGAAAGAAGGAACTGGTGGATCGGGCGCAGGCCGTGGCCCACGTTTTCAAGCTCGCCCGCATAGAACGCGACGCGTGGTTGAACTGGCCCGCGCGCATCTCGGGGCAGATGGCCTCCGCACTTGGCGTTGACGCCCACACGATGCACGTCACGCTGGAAGCCGCCGTGCGCGAGCACCTGATCGAACTGGGCGAACTGCGCCCGCGCGTGGATTGACGATGGACGATTACGAAGGCGCTGTTGAGATCGAACGCGCGTGGCGCGACGGCTTGACGCCTGATCCGCTAATCACCGTGTCGGAATGGTCGGACCGGCACCGGATGCTTTCCAGCAAGGCCTCCGCCGAACCCGGGCGCTGGCGCACCAGCCGCACGCCGTACCTCAAGGCCATCATGGATTGCCTGTCGCCGACCTCGCCGGTCGAGCGTGTGGTGTTCATGAAGGCAGCGCAGCTCGGTGCGACCGAGATGGGGTCGAACTGGATCGGCTATGTCATCCACCACGCGCCAGGGCCGATGATGGCGGTCTGGCCGACGGTGGAGATGGCCAAGCGCAACTCCAAGCAGCGGATCGACCCGCTGATCGAGGAGTCTGCGGCGCTGGCGGAACTGATCGCACCCGCGCGCAGCCGGGATTCGGGCAACACGATTCTGGCCAAGGAGTTCCGGGGTGGCGTGCTGGTGATGACCGGCGCGAACAGCGCGGTCGGTCTGCGCTCGATGCCGGTGCGCTACCTGTTCCTCGACGAGGTCGATGGCTACCCGCTGGACGTCGAGGGCGAAGGCGATGCGATCTCGCTGGCCGAGGCGCGCACGCGCACCTTTGCCCGGCGCAAGATCTTCATCGTTTCGACGCCGACGATCTCGGGTGCCTCCGCCATCGAGAGCGAGTACGAGGCCAGCGACCAACGCCGCTACTTCGTGCCGTGCCCACACTGCAAACACCCGCAGTGGTTGCGCTTCGAGCAACTACGCTGGGACAAGGGTGCGCCGGAATCCGCCGCCTACATCTGCGAAGCCTGCGACACCGCGATTGCCGAGCATCACAAGACGTGGATGCTGGAGCACGGCGAATGGCGCGCGATGACGCAGGGCAAGACGGCAGGCTTCCACCTGTCGTCGCTGTACAGCCCGGTGGGCTGGCGCTCCTGGCGCGACATCGCCGCCGCGTGGGAAGCCGCCGTCAACAAGGAATCGGGATCGGCCGCCGCGATCAAGACATTCAAGAACACCGAACTGGGCGAAACCTGGGTCGAGGAAGGCGAAGCGCCCGACTGGCAACGGCTGGTCGAGCGCCGCGAGGAGTACCGCATCGGCAGCGTGCCGCAAGGCGGTCTGCTGCTGGTTGGCGGCGCGGACGTGCAGAAGGATCGGATCGAGGCGTCGGTCTGGGCCTTCGGGCGCGGCAAGGAATCGTGGCTGGTCGAGCACCGCGTGCTGATGGGCGACACCGCCCGCGACGCGGTGTGGAAAGCCTTGGCCGCGATGCTGGTCGAGCAGTGGACGCACGCCTCGGGCGCGGCGATGCCGCTGGCGCGCTTCGCGCTGGACACCGGCTTTGCCACGCAGGAAGCCTACGCCTTCGTGCGTGCCTGCCACGATGCGCGCGTGATGGCGGTCAAGGGTGTGCCGCGCGGCGCGGCCCTGATCGGCACGCCCACGGCCATCGATGTCTCGCAGGGCGGCAAGAAGCTGCGCCGGGGCATCAAGGTGTTCACGGTGGCGGTTGGGATCGCCAAGCTGGAGTTCTACAACAACCTGCGCAAGAGCGCGGACGTCGGCGAGGACGGCTTGACCCCGGTGTTTCCTGCCGGGTTCGTCCATCTGCCGAAGATCGACGCCGAGTTCATCCAGCAGCTCTGCGCGGAGCAATTGATCACCCGCCGCGACCGCAACGGCTTCCCGGTGCGCGAGTGGCAAAAGATGCGCGAGCGCAACGAGGCCCTGGACTGCTATGTCTACGCCCGCGCCGCCGCATCGGCGGCGGGACTGGATCGCTTCGAGGAACGCCACTGGCGCGAACTGGAGCGGCAACTGGGGGTAGCACCCCCACCGGATGAGCCACCGCCCATCCACGACATCGAATTGAACGAGGCCACCCAACGCGGTGGCCTCGCTGCTTCTGGAACCCGCAATTCCGGTCGGCGCGTCATCCGAAGCCGTTGGCTTCGTTGACGGCGGCCGCTTCAAACCAAGGAGAACACATGAGTCTTGCCACCCGCATCGAAAGTCTGGTCATCCGCGTCGCCCAAGAGTTCAACGACGTCCGGGCGACCGCAGGCAATCTCGCCAGCCTGTCCACCACCGACAAGTCAAGTCTGGTCGCGGCGATCAACGAGCTGAAGGCGGCGGTGCTTTCCGCCACCGCCATCGACGACAACCAGATCGCCACATCCACCACCTACTCGTCGAACAAGATCGTGTCGCTACTCGACGCGCTCAAGGCCGACATCCTCGGTGGCGCGGACGCCGCTTACGACACTTTGGTCGAGATCCAGCAGCTCCTGCAGAACGGCAGCACGGGTCTGGACGCGCTCCTGGCCGCCGTCAATCTGCGGGTGCGCTTCGACGCGGCGCAAACCCTGACCGTTGCCGAGCAACTTCAGGCGCGCACCAACATTGGCGCGGTTGCGGCCGTCGATGTTGGCAACACCGACACGGACTTCGTCGTGATCTTCGACGGGGCGCTGGCCTGATGAGCCTCGCGTCCAGCATCGCAGCCCTGGCTGCGCGCATCGGCTTCGAGGTCAAGACCAAGATCGACGCTACGCACCCTGGACTTGCTCGGGTGTGGGTGAGCTTTGGCTACGTGGGCGGTCAGATCGTGATCGGCAGCGCGCACAACGTGGCCAGCGTCGTGCGTACAGCGGCGGGCCGCTACCGCGTGCATTTTGCGCTGGCGATGCCGGATGCGAACTACTGCTGGACGGCGCTCGCACGCAGCAGTAGCAACAGCGGCCAGCAGCGTGTGGCTGTCGTTCGCGCCAGCTCCGACCTGAAAGCGGCCCAGTACGTCGACATCTCCTGCGCGACGACAGCAACGTCGTTCGACGACTCCTCCGAAATCAATCTCGTGGTGTACCGCTGATGGCCTACACAGAAACCCAGCTTCAGGCCCTGGAATCCGCACTCGCCAAGGGCGAACGGCGGGTGACCTTTGCCGACAAGACGGTCGAGTACCGCTCGGTTGACGAACTGATGGCCGCTATCCGCGAGGTCAGGCGCGGACTGCAGCAGCAGGCGGCTGAAACCGGGTTGCTGCCCGGTGCGCCGCGCCAGATCCGTGTCACGACGTCGAAGGGGTTCTGATGGCCTGGTACTCCAAACTCCGTAGCCTTTTTGGTCAGCCTCCCGTCCACGAGGCGGCGGGGCGTGGCCGCCGCTCGCTGGCGTGGATGCCCGGCAACCCCGGCGCGGTCGCCGCGATGCTGGCGACCAACGCCGAACTGCGCGGTAAGAGCCGGGACCTCGTTCGACGCAATGCCTGGGCGCAGGCCGGTATCGAAGCCTTCGTAGCCAATGCGGTCGGCACCGGCATCAAGCCGCAAAGCCTGTCTGGCGACGAACGGTTCAAGGCCGAGGTGCAGGCACTGTGGCGCGATTGGGTCGAGGAAGCCGACGCGGCCGGACAGACCGACTTCTATGGCCTGCAGGCCCTGGCGTGTCGGGCGATGCTCGAAGGTGGCGAATGCCTGATCCGACTGCGGCCACGCCGTCCGGACGATGGCCTGTCGGTGCCCCTGCAGCTCCAGTTGCTGGAGCCCGAGCACCTGCCCATCAACCTGAACACCGATCTGCCGTCCGGCAACGTCGTGCGCTCCGGCATCGAGTTCGACAACCTTGGACGGCGCGTGGCCTACCACCTGTACCGCTCGCACCCGGAGGACGGGCGTTTAGCCCCGATGTCGGGCCAGGGCGGGATGGACACGGTGCGCATCGACGCCAAGGAAGTCATTCATCTGTTTCGCGTGCTGCGCCCGGGCCAGATCCGGGGCGAACCGTGGCTGTCGCGGGCTCTGGTCAAGCTCAACGAGCTCGACCAGTACGACGACGCCGAGCTGGTGCGCAAAAAAACTGCCGCGATGTTCGCGGGCTTCGTCACGCGCGCCAACCCCGAGGACAACCTGATGGGCGAAGGCGCATCGGACGCTGACGGGATTGCGCTTGCCGGACTGGAGCCGGGCACGCTGCAGATCCTGGAGCCGGGCGAGGACATCAAGTTCTCCGATCCGGCTGACGTTGGCGGTTCGTACTCCGAATTCCTGCGCACCCAGTTCCGCGCGGTTGCCGCCGCCATTGGTATCACCTACGAGCAGTTGACCGGCGATCTGACCGGCGTGAACTACTCGTCCATCCGAGCCGGGATGCTGGAGTTCCGGCGTCGTTGCGAGATGGTGCAGCACGGGGTGCTCGTGCATCAGATGTGCCGCCCGGTTTGGGCGGCCTGGATGAAGCAGGCTGTGCTCGCCGGGGCCCTGGATGCCCCGGGCTTCGCGCGTGGCGGGCCAGCCCGTCGCCGCCAGTACCTCGCGGTGAAGTGGATTCCCCAGGGCTGGCAGTGGGTCGATCCCGAGAAGGAATTCAAGGCGATGTTGCTGGCCATCCGCGCGGGCCTAATGAGCCGCTCGGAAGCCATCTCGGCCAATGGGTACGACGCCGAAGACGTCGACCGCGAGATCGCCGCCGACAACCAGCGCGCCGACGACCTCGGACTGATCTTCGACTCCGACCCTCGCTACACGTCCAAGGACGGTGGCAGTGCCGAACCCAACCGCAACGCCAGCGTGCCTGACGCCACCGGCAGCCAAACGTCTTCCTGACCGGCCGCCAGACCGCCTTCCACAAGGATTCCCATGACCGTGCTACCCCATCTGGCGGCGCGCCTCTTCGGCGTGCCGCTGGCGATCCATCGCCCGAAACTCGACGTCATTCTCTCCGTGCTCGGTGCGCGCATCGGCCTTGCCGACCTCGCTGCGCCCGTGGGCTACACGCCTGCGGCCCGCGCGCTTGGGCCTCCGAGCGGCAAGGTCGCCGTCATCCCGATCCACGGCACGCTGGTGCGCCGAACCTCGGGCATCGAAGCCGAATCGGGCCTAGCCAGCTACACCGGCATTGCCGCGCAACTGGATGCGGCGCTGGCCAGCCCTGAGATCGCCGCGATCCTGCTCGACATCGATTCGCCGGGTGGCGAGTCGGGCGGGGTGTTCGATCTGGCTGACCGCATCCGCGCGGCGTCGGAAGTGAAGCCCGTCTGGGCCGTGGCCAACGACATGGCGTTCTCTGCAGCCTATGCGCTGGCGTCAGCCGCCACCCGCGTGTTTGTCGCGCGCACCGGCGGTGTCGGCTCGATCGGCGTCATCGCCATGCACGTCGATCAGTCGGTGAAGGACGCCCAGGACGGCGTTCGCTACACCGCCGTTTTCGCGGGCGAACGCAAGAACGACCTCAACCCGCACGAACCGATCTCCAACGAAGCACACGCCGTCCTCAAGGCCGAGGTAGTTCGCATCTATGACCTGTTCGTCGAGACGGTCGCGCGCCATCGCGGCCTTGATGCGGACGCCGTGCGCGCCACGGAAGCGGGTCTGTTCTTCGGCCCGGACGCCGTCGCCACCGGTTTGGCCGACGCCGTCGGCAGCCTTGAAGACGCGCTTACACAACTCACGCAATCGCTTTCCCCACTCCCGACTCAGGTGGCTACGGCCAGCCAAGCGGGCTTTCTTCGCAACCACCAGATGGAGTCTTCCATGAATGATCGAACCGACCCCGCTGCTTCTGATCGGCCTCTTGCTGATCCTGCTGGCAGTCATCCTCAACCGTCCGCCACCGCCACCGCCACCGCGCTGAGCGTGGCGGACGCCGTCGAAATCGCCCAGACCTGCACGCTGGCCGGGCGCACTGACCTGATCGCGGGCTTTCTCGAAGCCCAGTCCTCGCCCGCCAAGGTACGCAGTCAACTGCTTGCGGCGCAGGCCGAAGCCAGTCCCGAAATCACCAGCCGCATCGCCCCCGACGCCGCGCGCCCTGTGGCCAGCAATCCGCTGATCGACGCCGCCAAGCAGATCGCAGCGCAATCCACCAAGAAGGAGATCTGAGATGCCCTCTCTCGCCGAACCTCTGAACCTGGGCGACCTGCTCAAGTACGAAGCCCCAAACCTTTACTCGCGCGACCGCGTCACTGTCGCTTCGGGCCAGAACCTGCCGCTGGGCACGGTGGTCGGGATCGTCACCGCAACGGCCAAGTTCAAACAGCTTGATCCGTCCGCAGAAGACGGCACGCAGGTCGCCGCTGGCGTGCTGCTACAGGCCTGCGACGCCGCGTTGATCGACCGTGACGACGGTCTCGTTGTTGCGCGCCACGCCATCGTCGCCCACCACGCGCTCGCGTGGCCCGACGCCATCACCACCGCCGAAAAACTCGCCGCCATCGCGCAACTGAAGGCGCTGGGCGTGCTCGTCCGTCAAGGAGCCTGATCATGAACAACCCCTTCAGCAATCCTGCGTTCTCGATGGCAGCGCTCACCGCCGCCATCAACATCCTGCCCAACCGCTATGGGCGACTGGAAGAACTGAACCTGATGCCGCCCAAGCCCGTGCGTCAGCGCCAGATCATCGTGGAGGAGATGAACGGCGTACTCAACCTGTTGCCCACCTTGCCACCGGGTTCGCCTGGAACGGTTGGCGTACGCGGCAAGCGCAAGCTGCGCTCCTTCGTGGTACCGCACATCCCACACGACGACGTGGTGCTGCCGGAAGAAGTGCAAGGTCTGCGTGCCTTCGGTTCGGAAACGGAAACCGAATCCATCGCCAACGTCGTCGCCCGTCACTTGGAGACCATGCGCAACAAGCACGCTATCACGCTGGAGCACCTGCGCATGGGGGCGCTCAAGGGTGTGATCCTCGATGCTGATGGGTCGGAGCTGGTGGATTTGTTCGATGCCTTCGAGATCGATCAGACCGTTGTCGAGTTTCCGTTTTCCAACGAGAAAGGTGACGTCAAAGGCGCCTGTATCGCTACGGCAGCAGCTATCGAAGAAGGTCTCGGTGGTGAGTTCTCAACCGGAATCCACGTGCTGTGCTCGCAGGAGTTCTTTGCAGCACTGATTGCCCACCCGACGGTAAAAACGGCCTATGCCAATTGGCAAAACGGTGCCGTCTTGATCAACGATGTGCGCAAGGGCTTCACCTATGGCGGCATTACCTTCGAGGAGTACCGGGGGAAAGCTGTTGCGAGAATCGGCGAGACCGTTGTCGTGCGCCGTTTCATCGAGGCAGGCGATGCCCACGCCTTCCCGACCGGCACCATCGACACCTTCGGCACCTACTTTGCACCAGCCGACTTCAACGAGACGGTGAATACGCTCGGCCTATCGCTGTACGCCAAGCAGGAGCCGCGCAAGTTTGACCGGGGCACCGACCTGCACACGCAGTCCAACCCGCTGCCGATGTGCCATCGCCCTGGTGTGCTCGTGAAGCTGGTGGCTGCATGATGGGTCTCGTCGAGCAGGTTTATGCCGCCGCTTTGAACGCGGGCCTGCTGCGTGATTGCCGGTGGCAGCCAGCCGGTGGATCTCCGTCGCAGACGCACGCGGTCGGCTTCACGGCACCGGATGATTCCGTATTCGACGGGCTGGCCTCGACCACCGACTATCAGATGTCGTACCCGGCGTCGGTGTTCGTGGGGCTGTCCCCACGCGAGGCGGTCGAGATCGATGGCGTGATCTATCAGGTGCGTAGCACCCGGGCCGTGGGCGACGGCTCGGAGATGCGCGCACAGCTCACCCGGGTGTAGTGCCGTGTCCAGCAACTCGATCCGCGAACAGATCCTGCTCGCGGTGATGGCGGCGGTCCGCACGCCGGTGGAGTCGCTTGGGGCGACCTTGCACCGCTCGCCCACGGTGGCCATCAGCCGGGAGCAATGCCCGGCGCTGGTGGTGTTCCCCGAGTCCGAATCGATCACCGAGCGCGCCAACGACCGTGTCACGCGCGAGCTCACGGTGCGCCTGGTCGCGCTGGCCCGCGCGGTACCTCCCGCCATTCCGGAAACCGAAGCCGACCGGCTGATCACCGCCGCCCACGCCGCGCTGCTGGCCGACCGGAATCTGGGCGGCCTTGCCTTAGGGCTGCGCGAGCAGGAATGCGAGTGGGACGTCGAGGACGCCGATGCGGTGGCCGCAACGATCCCGGCGCGCTACGCAATCACCTACCGGACGCTCGACACCGATCTTTCAGCCAAAGGATGACCCCCATGACTTCCATCGTTCTGACTCAGCCGCACACCCACGCGGGCCAAGCCCACAAGGCAGGCGACCGGCTCGATGTGGATGGCGGCACTGCCGACTGGCTCATCGCCAACGGCATCGCCCGCCACGACCGCCAGCCCGTACCCGAGCTCCAGCCGCAAGGCGACGGTATGCCCCTCGAACCCAAAACCATCCAACGCAAGGAATCCAAATCATGAGCACCTACGCAAGTTTTCAGGGCCGCGTCTTCCTCGGCAAGCGCGACGAATCCGGCCTGCCCATCGAAGTTCGCTCGCCCGGCAACGTCGCCGAGCTCAAGCTCTCGCTCAAGACCGACGTGCTGGAGCACTACGAGAGCCAGACCGGCCAGCGCTCGCTCGACCACCGGATGGTCAAGCAGAAGTCGGCCACCGTGAACCTCACCATCGAGGAGTTCACCAAGGAAAACCTCGCCCTGGCGCTGTACGGCAACCACATCACCGGCAGCACCGGCTCGGTGACTGCTGAAACCATCGGTGGCGAGGCTCCGGTGGTTGGCGACCGCTACTTCTTCGCACACCCCAAGGTGTCGGCGGTCGTGGTCACCGATTCGGCAGGTACGCCTGCGACACTGATCGCAGGCACCCACTACACGGTGGACACCGACTTCGGTGCCCTCCAGTTTCTGGATACCACCGGATTTACCGCGCCGTTCAAGGCGGCTTACAACTACGGCGTCGCCACCGAGATCGGCATCTTCACGCAGGCGCTGCCCGAGCGTTACCTGCGCCTGGAAGGCATCAACACCGCGCAGGGCAACGCCAAGGTGCTGGTCGAGCTGTACCGCGTGGCCTTCGATCCCTTGAAGGAAATCTCCTTCATCTCGGACGAGTACAACAAGTTCGAGCTGGAAGGCTCGCTCCTGGCCGACACCACCAAGCCCTACGACGCGGTGCTCGGCCAGTTCGGCCGCATCGTGCAACTGTGATGGGGACTGCCATGAGCGATCTGGAAACCCTCATCCCGCAGGCTGTGGAGCTGGTCATCGACGGCGAGCCGCTGGCGATCAGGCCGCTCCGGGTCGGGCAGATGCCCGCCTTCCTGCGCGCGATCACGCCGGTGATGCAGCAGATCGGCGGGGATGGCATCGACTGGCTGGCACTGTTCGGCGAGCGCGGCGACGACCTGCTGACGGCTGTGTCCATCGCCGTCAGCAAACCGCGCGCATGGGTCGACGCGCTCGATGCCGACCAGGCCATCTTGCTGGCGGCCAAGGTGATCGAGGTCAACGCCGATTTTTTTACCCGGACGGTGATGCCTCGGCTCGACGGGTTGATCGCGCAGACGAGCGCGGCGGTGGCAGTGACCACGGCTGGTTCGACACCGTCCAGCACCTGATCGCCCACGGCCACAGGCTGCCGGACATCCTCGACTACACCCTGGCGCAGGTGCGTGGCTTCGCCGCCGCCACCGCGCGTGAGGACGCCGCACGCGATGCCCGGCTGCTCTCGCTGATCGCCATCGGCGCACGCGGCGACTCGCGTCACCTCGACCAGACCCTCGACAGGCTCCAAAACCATGCGCATCTCGGTTCGCATCGATAGCAAGGCCGCGCAGGCGCAGTTGCGCCGCTGGGGCGGCGAGTTCCGCGAGAAGGTCCAGAAGGTAGTCGCGCGCGGCATCGCCAGTGAGGCCGCCGAACTCAAGCAGGACGTGCGAAGCCACGTCGCGGGCCAGATGACGGTGGTCAAGAAGTCCTTCGTCAAGGGCTTCACTGCCAAGGTGCTCGACAAGGACAAGAACCGGCTGCCTGCGCTCTACGTCGGCTCGCGCATCCCGTGGTCGGGCATCCACGAGCGTGGCGGCGTCATTGGAGGCCGGATGCTGATCCCTCTGCACGGTCGTGTCGGTCGCAAACGCTTCAAGGCGCAGATCGCCGATTTGATGCGCGGTGGCAACGCCTACTTTATCAAGAATGCCAAGGGGAACATCGTGCTGATGGCCGAGAACATCAAGGAATACGACCGGCCACTGTCGGGCTTCAAGCGCCGCTACCGCAAGGCCGAGGGGATCAAGAAATTGAAGCGCGGGGCAGACATTCCTATTGCAGTGCTGGTGCCACGCGTGCAGCTCAAAAAACGCTTGAATGTCGAGCGCCTGGTCGCTGGACGTGTTCCGCGACTGGCAGCAGCCATCGAAAAACAGCTACGACGTGTGGATTGAGCAATGGCCAATCGCATCTCTGTCCTCGTTGCCCTCGAAGGCGCTGATGAGGGGCTCAAGCGCGCCGTTGATTCGGCGGAGAAGTCGCTGGGCGAACTCTCGGGCAGCGCTAAGACCGCCGGCCAGAAGGCATCTGCCGGAATGGCCGAGGTCAATGCGGGGGTCTCCGCTTTTGGCGAACAGATCAACCGTGCCAAGACACAACTGCTGGCCTTCCTGACCATCAACTGGGCCAGCGGCAAGGTGCAGGAGATCGTCCAGATCGCGGACGCCTGGAACATGATGTCCGCTCGCCTTAAGCTCGCCACCGCTGGCCAGCGCGAGTACGCCGTTGCCCAGAAGGAGCTTTTCGACATCGCCCAGCGTATTGGCATTCCGATCCAGGAAACCGCCACGCTGTACGGAAAGCTACAGCATGCGGTGCGGATGCTCGGCGGTGAGCAAAAGGACGCGCTCACCCTTACCGAGAGCATCTCGCAGGCACTGCGCATCTCGGGCGCTTCGGCCACCGAGGCGCAGTCGTCCCTGCTGCAGTTTGGCCAGGCCCTGGCATCCGGAGTGCTTCGCGGTGAGGAGTTCAATTCTGTCGTTGAGAACAGCCCCCGTCTGGCGCAAGCCTTGGCTGACGGACTGAATGTGCCGATCGGACGGCTGCGCAAGCTGGCTGAGGAGGGTCGGCTCACTGCCGACGTGGTGGTCAATGCGTTGATGGGCCAAAAGGACAAGCTGGCGGCTGAATACGCCCAATTGCCCGCCACCGTGAGCCAGGCGTTCACGCGCTTGTCCAATGCCTTCGGCCAGTGGATCAGCCGTCTGGACGAATCGACAGGCTTCACGAAGAAGCTTGCCGAGGCGCTGACCTGGCTATCGCAGAACCTAGAGTTGGTGATGCAGTGGCTGCAGCGCATCGCCGAGGTGGGTCTGGCCGTGCTCATCTACCGCCTGATCCCAGCCCTGATCACGGCCTGGCAGACGGCAGGTGCGGCTGCAGTGACAGCCGCCAGCGCCACATCGGCGGCCTGGGCAACGGCCAACCTGTCGGTGTCGGCGGCTGTGGCCAGCGTGGGCTTGCTCAAGACGGCGTTTGCCGTGCTGGGCGCTTTCCTCGTGGGTTGGGAAATCGGTACCTGGCTGTCCGAGAAATTCGAGATCGTCCGCAAGGCGGGCATCTTCATGGTGGAAATGCTGGTCAAGGGCGTGGAGCAACTTCAGTACCGCTGGGAAGCCTTCGCAGCCATCTTCACTTCGGACACTATTGCCCAGGCCACCCAGCGCCACCAGCAGCGCCTCGCCGAGATGAACCAGATCTTTGCGCAGATGTACGCCGACGCGGGCAAGGGGACGGAGGCTGCCAAGGGTGCGATGAATACGGCGGCCACCGCTGTCGAGGAAATCGCCAAGCGGCTCGAAGCCGTGCGCCAAGGCACTCAGGAAGCGGTCGGACGTGGCATCGAGGCGGTACATGCTGCGTTGGAGAAGCTCAAGTCCCGGCTGGGCGAGGTCGAACAGGCGGTCGGTAAGGCGCAGGCGCAGGTCAATGACGCCACCGCCAAGATGGCCGAAGCCTACAAAGGGCTTACCTCCATCGTGGAGACCAACCTTCAGCAACAGATCCAGGCCGTCAAAGCCCGCTACGACCAAGAAAAATCTGCCCTCGAGCTCTCCAAGCAGTCCGAGGCGGCGCAAATCACCCAGTCCACCCAACTGCTCACCGAGGCGCTCACCCAGCAAACCACGCTGCGCCGTCAGGCGACGACCGAGACACTTGGCCTGATCGATCAGGAAACGCAGGCGCGCAAGGACGCCGCCGCCCGGCAAGGCCAGACCGAGGAAGAGCGCCGTGCCAACGTGCAGCGTGTCGAGAACGACATCCTGGCCACCAAGCGCCAGACGCTGACCCAGGCGCTCTCTGAGTACCGCCAGCACATCGACGCCCTCAACGCCGAGGCCAACCGGCATCTGGCGGAAGTCCAGCGCATCGAGGAGGCCAAGCGACAGCTGTCCATGTCCACGGAGGAGCGCGTGCGCGACATTCGGCGCCAGGGCATGACGGAGTACGAGGCCACGGAGGACCGGAAACGCCAGATCGCGGAGTACCAGACCAAGGCCCGTGAGCAGCTGGCCAATGGTGAATTCGAGCAAGCGCGGCAGCTCGCGCAGAAAGCGATGGATTTGGCCGCACAGGTGGCCAGCAGCCAGACCAGCGAGGCCAAGCGCGGCGAGGATGCTCGCAAACAGTCAGAACAGGCGGTATCGCAGGTCACACAACTCGAAGCACAGTCGCGCCAGGCCTTTCGCAACCAGGAGTACGAGAAGGCCAATGCACTGATGCGTCAGGCCGATGAACTCCGTACCCAGTTGGCGCAAAAGACCCGGGAGGCCGACGCGCAGATTGCCCAGGGCAAAGATGGCGTCAACCAGGCTATCCAGCGCATCCGGGAGTCCGAGGAACTGCTCAACCAGACCCTGGATGCGGAGGCCAAAGCCCACCAGACGGCGGCCCAGTCGGCCTTGACGGCCCGAGACCAGATCCGCCAGACGCTGGAGCAGACGCAAACCCAGATCGACCAGATCACATCCAAGCTTCAAGAGGGTCTGAAACTCACGCTCGATGCCGACACCACGCGCTTCGACCAGGCCATCGCTGAGCTGGACAAGGCGCTGGCCGAGAAGGAATACCTGCTGCAAATCCAGGCCGATCTGCAGGAGGCGGAAAAGAAACTCAAGGAATACGAGCAGCTGCTCAAAGAGGGCAAGACGCTACCGGTCGATGCCGATGTATCCAAGGCCCGGGAGGCACTGGACAAGCTCAAGACCTACGCTGATCAGAACGCGCAGTTCGAGCTCAAGGTGGCAACAGAAAAAGCCCAAGCCGCGATTACCAACGTGGACGGAATGATCAAAGCCCTTGATCGCATCCAGACCGAGTCGCGCCACCAGGTCAGCACCAATGCCGATGCGGCCCGTTCAGAAATCATGAGCCTCAACGGTGCCAATACCAGCAGCACGCACACCATCTACGTCAAAAAGGTGGAGCAGAACGCTACCGGCGGCATGGTCGGCCGGGTGCTGAACTTCTCTGGTGGCGGTGCGGTAGCGCCTGCGTTCCCCCGGATGGCTGGCGGGAATGTGCCGGGCTCGGGTCACCACGACACTGTGCCACGGACCCTGGAGGCGGGCGCCTTTGTGCTTCGCAAGGCGGCGGTGCGTAAGTACGGCGCGGGCAATTTGGCGCGCCTGGCGCAAGTTTCTAATTCCGTCGCTCGTTTTGCACGCGGCGGCGCGGTCGGCCCGCAACCACCCAAGCGCAATCGCGAGGTGGTTGAAACCGAGAAGATGATCGAACTGGGCATCAAGGCACTCGGACAGATCAACTACAGCGGAAGCCTGGACGCCAAGGACAAGACCTTTGCCTACTGGATGCCGATGGCACGTACCGATCGGCGGGATCTGGAGAAACTGGTCGACCGTAAGACCCTGACCGCCAACGAAAAAGCCCAACTGGAGGGCATCCGCCAGCGTTGGCGCTACGCCATGTCGACGGTCATCATGTACGGCAAGGACTTCGAACGCGACCTGATCGACTACATGGAGTCTCTAGACGGTCAGTTCTTTGCCCGTGGGGGTTTAGCCAAGTCGGACACCGTCCCTGCGATGCTCACCCCGGGCGAGTTCGTCGTGAACCGGCAGGCCGTCGCCCGCTACGGCGCGGGCTTCTTCGAAGCCATCAACAACCTGAGCGCTCCGGCGCAGGCACTGGCCGGGCGTGCGCTGGCGGGCATCCAGGGCTTTGCCTCGGGCGGTCTGGTGCAGCCCGCAAGCCGCAGCCTTCCACGTCCCTCGTTGCCCGAAGGTACGCCCACCCGCACCGTGCGCGTGGAATTGTCTTCGGGACAGCAGAAAGTCAACGCCACGGTGGATGCGCGCGATGAAGCGCGCCTCTTGCAACTGCTCGACGCAGCCCGCGCCCGCACTGTCTGAGATTCCCTGATGCAACTGAAGAACCTCGCCACCGGGGTGGCTTTGCCATTGCCCGACGACTTGCTGTGGGCGGACGAACACGCGTGGTCGCCTGCGGTGGCCAGCACTTCCTACCTGATTACCGGAGCGTTGCTGATTCAGTCAGCGACGCGGCAGGCAGGTCGGCCGATCACCTTGGTGGGCGCGCCCGACATGGCGTGGGTGACGCGCGCCGCCGTGGAGCAACTGCGCGCGTGGGCTGCGCTGGCGGTGAGTGAAGCCACGGGCCGCTTCGAACTGAGTTTCACCGATGGCCGGGTCTTCACGGTTGCGTTCCGTCACCAGGACGCCGCCATTGAGGCCGAGCCGGTGATGGGTTTCCCGGCGCGCGCGAGCACCGATTTCTACCGACTGACCCTTCGATTCCTGGAGATTGCCTGATGCCCATCCAATCCGGCGACGTGAAACTGCTGAAGTCCGCCGTGATGGCGGACGTGCCCGAAGGCGGCGGTGCGCCCACGGGCCTCGTGATTGCCGATGGCGTATCGAACGCCATCTTCCCCGACATCTCCGAGCTGGATCGCGCCGGAGGCCGTGTCAACTTGCGCAAGAGCTTTGTGCAAGTGGCCACGGATGACACCGACACCTACTTCGGTGCCAACGTCATCGTGGCCGCACCGCCGCAGGACGAGCGCGTCAGCGTCACGCTGTTTTCCACCCGCAAGACCTTCGACACCCGTGAGCAGGCGCAGACCCGCATCGAGGCCTACCTCAACAAAGGGCCGGAGTGGGCGGGCTACCTGTTCGAGAACCACATTGCGGGCCAGCGGGTGATCCAGCTCTTCCAACGCCTCAGCGACGCCGTGCCCAACGTCGGCCAGACCCTCGTCCTGATCGAGAACGAAGGTCTGCCCACGCAGAAGGAGCAGTACATCCGCGCCACCGCCGTGTCGGTGGTCGAGCGCAGCTTCACTTACAACACCGACCAGGACTACAAGGCGGCGGTCGTCACCGTCGCCATCAGCGACGCGCTGCGCTTCGATTTCACGGGCTCGCCCGCCAGCAGAACCTTCACGCGGGCAACCAATAGCACGAAGACGCGCGACACGGTGGTGGCCGACGCGGGCACCTACGTCGGTGTCGTACCGCTGACGCAGGCTGCCAATGTGGGCGACTTCACCATCAAGGGCGCGTCCATCTACACGCAGCTCGTGCCCAGCGCCCAGACCGAGACGCCGATCTCCTTCGTGCCCCCCTACGCCTCAGCAGGTTTGCCGGTGCCGGGCGCGGCACCCGTGAGCTACACGGCCAGCCATGCCTGGAACACCAGCATCAAATTCAACCTGCCGGGTGGCTGCCTGCCGGGGTCGCTGTCCATCGTCACCGATGGCATCACGATCTTCGACGATGCAGGCCTACTCAAGACCGCCAGCGGCACGCTGGGCACCATCGACTACGCCAACGGCATTCTGAGCCTGAACTCCGGCTCGATGTCCAACAGCAAGGCCATCACTTACACACCTGCTGCACAACTGCAGCGCGCGCCGCAAAGTGCGGAGATCGCGGTCACGCCGGAATCGCGTAGCCAGTCCTACGTCGGCACCGTGAACCCGGTGCCGCAACCCGGCACGCTTGCCATCAGCTACATGGCGCAGGGCCGCTGGTACGTGCTGTCGGATGGCGGCAATGGCTCCCTCAAAGGGCTGGATGCCAGCTACGGCGCGGGCACTTTCAACAAGAAAACCGGTGCCTTCGTCGTGACCTTGGGGGCATTGCCCGACGTGGGCTCGTCGCTGATCCTGACGTGGAACGTGCCGACCCAGGAAACGCAGCAGCCAACTGCCGCCCTGAAGGCATCGCAGGCCCTGCAGCTTGCCCCGCCCGAAGGCAAAAGCGTTCAGCCGGGGACGCTCACCATCACCTGGCCACACGAGAGCGGCACGGGCACGCGCACGGCGTCCGCCACCATGTCTGGCGAGCTCAGTGGTGCTGCCACCGGTAGTCTGAACGTCGCGCAGAACCTCTTGAGCTTCGCGCCGAATGTCCTGCCGCCAGTCGGCGCACTGCTGACCGTGGACTACGTTGCGGGCCCCAAGCAGGAAGACAGCTTCGCGCACCCCTCGCGCGATGGCCAGGGCAAGGTGCCGGTGACTGCAACCCTGGGCTCCATCGAGCCGGGTTCATTGGAGATCGAGTGGAACACCCTGACGGACACCGCCGTACTCGGGGTCTACACGCTGCAGCAGATTCAGGCGATGGGGCTAGGCCTGTGGAACGGGGTCGATCCCACGCAATACGCCCGCGACGATGGTGCGGGCAATGTGCTGCGCGCAGGCCAAGTCATCGGCAGCGTCAACTACGCCACCGGGGCGGTGCAGTTCCAGCCCGACGTCACGGTCAAGATTCCAAGTCCTGTCTACGGGGCGCAGCGCCTTGGTTGGGCCTCGGGCGTGGGCCAGATGTTCCGCCTCAACTACGGCGGCATCAGCTACGTGGATGCGCCGTCGCTCTACCCGAACGACGAGTCCGGCTACGTCAAGCTGCGCTACAACAGCGCGGGCTCGACCAGCAACCACAGCGAGACGTTCACGTTCAGCCCATCGTTCCGGCTGGTGCCCAGTGTCAACGCGCAGGTGGTGACGGGCACGGTGTTGCTGGCCATCGCGGGTAGCCAGCCCTGGGGCGACAACGGTCAGGGCACGCTGCGCGAATTCACGCCCAGCGGCTGGGTCACGCGCGGCAGCATCAACTACCTCTCTGGTGCGGTGACGCTCACCTCGTGGTCGGCGGGCGCGACCAACAGCATCACGCGCGCCAGTTGCGTGACCACTGTGGGCGAGAACATCTCCAGCGAGTACGTGTTCCGCAGCGGTGCTGCGCCACTTCGCCCAGGATCGCTCTCCATCCAGTTCGCCCGCGCGGTGGGTGGAACCCAGACCGTGACGGCAGGCATCGACGGCACGATCACCGCGTCTGGCGTCATCGGCAGCGTCGATTACGACACTGGCCTTGTGCGAGTGCGGTTTGGCACCGTGGTCACGGCGGCGGGCAACGAGAGCGAGCCGTGGTTCGACGCCGAGAACGTGCGGCCAGACGGCAAGATCTTCCGGCCAGAGCCGGTCGCGGCCTCCAGCCTGCGTTACAGCGCCGTGGCCTACAGCTATCTGCCCCTGGATGCGGCGTTGCTGGGCATCGACCCGGTACGCCTTCCCAGCGACGGGCGTGTGCCGATCTTCCGTCCAGGTGGTTTCTCCGTCGTCGGCCACACCGGTCGCATCACTGCCTCGGTCAGCAACGGCCAGACCATCGACTGTGCCCGCGTGCGTCTGTCGCGCGTGCGTGTGGTCGGCCACAACGGCGTGGTGATCCACACAGGCTACGTTACCGATCTGGAAGCAGGCACCGTCACGTTCACCGACGTGACTGGCTACAGCCAGCCGGTGACCATCGAGCACCGCATCGAGGACATGGCCGTGGTGCGCGACGTGCAGATCAACGGCGAGATCAGCTTCACGCGCCCGCTGACGCACGCCTATCCGCTGGCCAGTCCCGGCGATCCCGTCTCCGGCAGTTTTGTCTCCAGTGCGCTGGTGGCCGGTGACCTGTTCGCCCGCGTGAACCTTGTGTTCGATCAGAGCACCTGGAACGGCAGCTGGTCGGATGAACTCGTTGGCAGCGCTGCCACCGCCACCTTTAACCACACCCAGTACCCGATCACGGTCACCAATCGCGGGGCGCTCACCGAGCGCTGGGTGGTGCGGATGACCAACAGCACCTCGTTCGAGGTCATCGGCGAGAACGTGGGCGTGATCGCTACCGGCAATACCAGCGCCGACTGCGCCCCCAACAACCCGGCGACCGGGGTGCCGTACTTCCGCCTGCCTGCGCTCGGCTGGGGCAACGGCTGGGCCACCGGCAACGTGCTGCGCTTCAACACCATCGGCAGCCAGTTCCCGGTCTGGGTGGTGCGCACCGTCCAGCAGGGGCCGGAATCCGTGCCCGACGACCACTTCACGTTGCTGATTCGCGGCGACGTCGACACCCCTTGACCATAAGGAATCAATGCAATGGCTGACCTCACCGTCAAGTACTTCAACAGCGGCATGACCGGCGCGCCGCAGATCAGCAACAACTGGGGCGATCTGGTGACGATGCTCGACGCCTGTCTCGTCAACGGCTTCGCCTTGAAGGCCATCGACACGTTGACCTTCGCCGACGGCATCGCCACGGCGACCATTTCCTCGGGCCACGCCTATCGGCCATTTCAGGTGGTCGAGATCGCTGGCGCTGAGCAGACCGAGTACAACGGACAGTTCCGCGTGCTGGCGGCGACGATGACCACGTTCACCTATGCGGTGCCCGGCACGCCCGTCTCACCCGCCACGACGGCGACGAGTCTCTCGGCCAAGGTTGCCCCGCTGGGGTGGGAGAAGCCGTTCTCGGCTAGTCACAAGGCTGCCTACCGCAGCAAGAACCCGCAGTCACCGCAGAACCTGCTGCTGATCGACAACAGCCTCAAGACGCCCAACTACACGACGGGCTGGGCCAAGTGGGCCAATGTCGGCATCGTCGAAGACCTGTCGGACATCGACACCATCGTCGGCGCGCAGGCTCCCTATGACCCGAACAACCCGACGCAGAACTGGAAACAGGTCACTGCCAGCCAGTGGGGTTGGTACAAGTGGTTCCACGCGCGTGGCCCCCAGTACGAGAGCAATGGTGACAGCGGCGGCGGTGGGCGCAACTGGGTGCTGATCGGTGACGACCGCCTGTTCTTCCTTTTTTGCACCAACGCGGCGGGCTATGGCTGGTATGGCCGCAACAGCTACTGCTTTGGCGACCTCATCAGCTTCAAGCCGGGTGACAACTACGCCACGGTGCTGGCTGCCGATGACAACTACTCGGGGATGAGCAACTACTGGAGCTATCCCGGGCAGTTCAGCGGCTACGGTCTGGTTTCGTCCCTCGACTTCACGGGCAAGGTGCTGCTGCGCAATCACACCCAGCTCGGCAATCCGGTGCGGTTCGGGCTCACGTCACTGAACACCAACAACGGCCAGCAGATCTGCGGCCGGGGTCCGACGCCGTTCCCGAATGGGGCCGACTACAGCTTGTGGCTGGTACCCACCTACGTGCGGCAGGAGGACGGGCATATGCGCGGCATCCTGCCCGGGATGCTGTGGATGCCGCAAGACCGGCCCTACAGCGATCAAACCATCGTGGACAACGTGGTCGGTCAGGCGGGCAAGCGCTTCCTGCTGGTCAGGACGCAGTACAGCTCGGAAACCGAAGGTGCGCAGATCGCGTTCGACATCACCGGGCCCTGGAGGTGATCCGTGGCCTACCCACTGAGCGATACCTTCGCCACCGCCCCTCTGAGCGGCTACACCACGGTGCTGGGCAGCATGTCCGCCAGCCACAACAGCGCCCAACAGGCCATCGACATCTCGGCCCCGAACGCCCAATCGATCCTGCGCTTCAATGAGACGGCGCACGGTGACTTCTGGTTCGAGGCCGATGTCGAACTCCTGACCGACCCAAGCGCCCGCAAGCACATCGGTCTGTGGATGACCACGGGCAACGGTGCCGAGGGCTACCGATTCGCCCATCTCGACGGCGCGTGGAGCGTTTCCCGCTGGAACAGCGGCTTCGGGGATGGTGCGGGCGTGACAGGCGGCGTCAACGATGGCGCGAAGCCGATTGCTGGTCTCCCCGACGTGGCCGCGACCTTCAACGTCGGCCAACGGATGATTCTGCGCTGCGAGGTGATCGTCGGGGCTTTCGATGCCAACGGGGTGCCGTGGGCGCGACTGATCCAGTTCAAGGCCGGTGGCGTGCTGATGTTCCAGGTCGGAGACGCGGCCTACCGGGGCAAGCTGATTCCAGGTGTGTTCCTGTACGGGGCCACGGCCCGCGTCCACGCCATCGCTGGTGACACGCCTTCGGGCTTGCCTGCGTTCCCTACGGCGGTGGGCGTGAACGCCGCCGACGATCTGCTGCCTCTGGCTGGTGGATCGACCTCGGTGCCGCCCGATCCCGCCGCCAACATCGGCGTCAACGCCGACTGCGACCTGATGCGCTTGAACAGTCCCAACTCGGAGTTGTGGAACCGAGGTGGTGGCTACGACTGGCACTTCCACCCGATTCCGAACGGTCGCAAGGACATCCACTTCAGTGGCCACGGTTTCATCGCCGGAACGATCAAGGAGAAGGGACAGCCCGACCAGCCCCTGGTGCGGCGGGTGCAGCTCATCAGCGAGAACGCCCGCGTTCTGGTGGCCGAAACCTGGAGCGGCCCCACGGGCGCTTACCGGTTCGACCTGATTGATCTGTCCCAGCGTTACACCGTGGTCAGCTACGACCACAAGCAGATGTACCGCGCCGTGATCGCGGACAACCTACGCCCGGAGTTGATGCCGTGACCGTCGCCATCACTGTCGAACACAACGAGGCGCGGCTGGCGGGAACCTTGGCCTTCCTCGACGCAGGGGCCAGCCCGGCGCGACTGCGCATCTACGGTGGGACTCGGCCTGCCACGCCGTCCACGACGCCGACCAGCGCGATGCTGGTGGAGATCAGGCTGACCAAGCCTGCGGGCACGATTGCGGGTGGGCTGCTCACACTGACGCAGCAGGAGGATGGGCTGATCGCGGCGACCGGCGTCGCCAACTGGGCCCGGCTGGTCAACGGCAACGAGGTCAATGCCTTGGATCTGGATTGCAGCGGCACGGACGGCAGTGGCGACGTGAAGCTGGCCAGCACCAACCTGTATCTCGGTGGAGATGCACGGATGGTGTCGGCCATCTTGGGGTAAGCCGTGCCTGCCGTTCCCAATGAGGTGACCTTGGTCGCTACGTTGCCCTTGCCCGCCGCGACCGTGTTGGTCGGGCCGCCGCTGGTCGATCTGTTGTTCGATCAACCGGCTGCCGCCGACGCCAACTTGGTGTTCGGGGCGAACTACATCGCCCCGCGCAACGATGTGACGGTGCGTGCCACGCTGCCGCTGCCGGTCGTCGTGATCAAGTTCATCCCTCCGGCCCGAGCCGAATTGCTGGCAGAACTGCCGGGCCTGACGGTCAGCACGCTCATCCTGCGCCCGAGCGTGCCGCTCAACGTCGGCGTGGCCAGCCTGCCCGGCGTGGCGTTCACCGGCGAGGTGCGCTACGCCTCACGCACGCAGCGCCCGACGGTGCGCCAAATGGCGCACGAGTGGCAGCAGGCCGTGCAGCACGAGGGCGGCGCAGCGCAGCGCCAGCAGGATGCGACGGCCACGCCCGCAGGCTGGGGCGCGGCGTGGCAGCGTGGGGCTGTGTCGGTGCACGGCATCGCGCACCGCATGCCGCCAATCTTGGTGGCCGCGCCGCTGCTGCGGCGCACCGGCCAGCAGCAGGCGACGCGCTTGCACGGCGCAACCGGGTTTGCCCACGAGAACGCGACGCCCATCGCGCAGATTCGGACGGGCGTGTTCCAGAACGCCACCCGTTTGCGCGACGCCACGCGCTTCGCGCATCAGGATGGTGACCGCAGCAAGCGCGCCGGTCGGCTCGCCCTCTGGCAGAGCGCCCGACCGCTGACGCAGCGCCAGGGCACGGACTTCCAGAGCGCAAGCCGCCGACCGGTGGGCTGGTGCGGGCTGTACCAGGACGCGATGCCGCCACCGCCCGGAGTCAGCGTGTGGGTGGTTCCCGAGCCGCCCGAGCCGCCGCGTTGCTACACGCCGAGCGGCCACCTGCTGTTCGCTGCGCTGGCTCCCGCCACTGCCCATCTGCTGTTCTTCTGCGAAAACCACACCGTCCCGCCCGATGGCGAGCCGGTGGTCGTTCCCATCCGGAGGGTGTACTTCGTGATCAACAACGTGACCCTGCACCGGCTGCCCGATGGCTTGCCCGTGCCGGTGTTCAATCTCTCGCTTTCGCTCGACGCCGCGTCCTGGACCTGGGGCTTCGAGGCACTGCTCCCCGCCGCCGCAGAAATCCTCGTCGCGCCCGGCAGCACCGGCGGCCCGGTCGAACTGGTGGCCAGCGTCAACGGCACAGCCTTCCGCGTGCTGGCCGAGAGCATCAGCCGCGAGCGGGTGTTTGGCGACGCCAGCATCCGCATCTCGGGCCGTGGGCGCAACGCTGTGCTGGCCGCCCCCTACGCGCCGGTGATGAATTTCCAGCAGCCGCAGGCGCGCACCGCGCGGCAACTGATGGACGACGTGCTCACGCTCAATGGCATCCCGCTGGGCTGGAACATCGATTGGGGCCTGACGGACTGGAACGTTCCGGCCGGGGTGTTCACCCAGCAGGGCACGTGGATGGAAGCCCTGGTGTCGATTGCCAGCGCCGCCGGGGGCTACCTGATCCCGCATCCCTCCGACCAGAGCATCCGCGTGCGCCATCGCTATCCGACTGCGCCCTGGGAGTGGAGCGCCGTCACGCCGGACTTCGTCCTGCCCGTCGATGCGGTGGCGCGCGAGTCGCTGCGTTGGGTGGAAAAGCCCGGCTACAACCGCGTGTTCGTGTCCGGGCAAGACATCGGCGTGCTCGGCCAGGTGACCCGAGCCGGGACTGCCGGAGATGTTCTGGCCCCGATGGTGGTTGATGCGCTGATCACGGAGGCCGCTGCAGCGCGTCAACGCGGCATCGCTGTACTGGCCGATACCGGCCAACAGATCGAGGTGAGCCTGCGCCTGCCGGTGCTGACCGAGACGGGAATCATCGAGCCGGGGGCCTTCATCGAGTACCAAGACGGCAGCATCACTCGGCTTGGCCTCGTGCGGTCGACTCAGATCGAGGCCGGGATGCCCGAGGTTTGGCAGACGCTGGGGGTGCAGAGCCATGCATAACCTCTACGAACAGTTCCGCCAGCTCATTCCTGATCCGCCGCTGCAGGCGGGCACGGTGGTGAGCGTCGGTGCAGGCGTGGTAACCGTCGCCTTGCCCGGTGGTGGCCTGATCCGCGCACGCGGCAGCGCCGCCATCGGCCAGAAGGTGTTCGTGCGTGATGACGTCATCGAAGGCGTCGCGCCCAGCCTGACGCTGGAAATCATCGAAATCTGAAACCCAACTTTCCGATCAACCCTGAACCCGCCCACGAGGCGGGTTCTGCATTTCTGGAGACCTGCAATGACTGAACCCGAACAACAAGCGCCCGCCGTCCTCGTGGAGAACATGCTGCTTCTGCGCAAAGAGGACTTCGACGATCTGCTCGACCGTGCCGCCGAACGCGGAGCCGAGCGTTGCCTCGCTCATCTCGGGCTGGAGAACGGCAGTGCCGCGAAGGACATCCGCGAGCTGCGCGACTTGCTGGAAGCGTGGCGCGATGCCCGCCGTACCGCGTGGCAGACCGCCGTGAAGGTCATCACCACCGGCATCCTGGCCGCGCTGCTGGTCGGTGCCGCCATCAAGTTGAAGCTGATGGGAGGCGCGCAATGACCACCACGCCGAAGATCTGTCTGCTGGACGACTGGCGGCGCGTGCTGCGCCGCGCCTGGAGCATCCGCTTCTCGTTGCTGGCGGCGACCTTCACGGCGGCGGAAGTGGTGGTGCCGCTGTTTGGCGACGTGCTGCTGGACGTTATGCCAAGGGGCGCATTCGTGCTGCTGGCCTTCGCTGCCAGCATCGGCGCGACCGTGGCCCGCATCGTGGCGCAGCCGGAGATGCACCGATGATCCGGCCACCGCAAAGACGCACCGTGGCTGCGCTGACGCTGTCCGCCGCCGCGCTGGTCGGCATCGTGCTGCACGAGGGCTACACCGACCGCGCGGTGATCCCGGTCAAGGGCGATGTGCCGACCATCGGCTTCGGCACCACGACTGACGTGAAGCTGGGCGACACCACCACGCCGCCGAAGGCGCTGGCCCGCGCGCTCACGGATGTGCAGCAGTTCGAGGGCGCATTGAAAACGTGCGTGACCGTGCCGCTGGCCCAGCACGAGTACGACGCGCTGGTGAGCTTCTCCTACAACGTCGGCAGCCGTGCCTTCTGCCAGTCCACGCTGGTGAGGAAACTCAACGCCGAGGACTACGCCGGGGCCTGTGCCGAGCTGCTGCGCTGGCGCTTCTTCCAGGGCAAGGACTGCGCGCTGCCTGCCAATGCACGCCTGTGCGGCGGGCTGGCCACGCGTCGGCAGTCCGAGTACCGCCAGTGCGTCGGAGAAGCGCCATGAACTTGATTCCGTGGCCGTACCGCTGGCTGGCCCTCGTCCTGCTCGCCGCTGCACTGATCGGCTTCGGCTGGATCAAGGGTGCGGGCCACGTTCAGGCCCAGTGGGACGCCGCCGTCCAGAAGCAGACCCTGCAGGTCGCCGCCGTCCGCGAGCGACAAGCGCAGGCCACCGTCAAGGTTGTCAACCGGTACGTCGACCGCGTCCGCGTCGTCCGCGAGAAGGGCGACACCATCATCAAGGAGGTTCCCGTCTATGTGCCCGTTCAAGCTGATGCTGCTTGCACTATCAACCGTGGCTTCGTGCGCCTGCACGACGCTGCCGCCGCAGGTGACCTGCCCGAGCCCGCCCGAGATGCTGATGCGGTCGCCGCAGGCATTGCGCTCTCTGCCGTCGCCGGAACCGTCGCCGCCAACTACCAGACCTGCCACGAGAACGCCGAGCAACTGAGGGCGTTGCAGGCGTGGGTCAGCGAGATGGCATCCACCACCAAGTAGTCAGCGCTTGGCGATTTCGCAACACCTGATCGTTCCATCCGAATGCGCTTGGCTTTCATCTGGAACAGCGCGTTCATGACATCCGTACCCACCACGGAGCATTGACCATGAGTAACCGATTCAAGCACGCCGTCATCGACGATGTCACCTCGCGCAACATCGACGCCAGCCTGCAAGACCATCTTCTCGACCTGTTCGAATCGGCCATGAAGTCGGTGGCCACGACGTTGGTGCGCGAGGCCAAATTCGACACCACCGACTTCGCCACCGCCAAAGGGCGCGGCTGCGAGGGGTTCACGCTGCTGGTGAGCCGCACCCGCGCCGACTCGCGTGACGGCTGGTTCGGTGCGTTTCAGCGCGGCGACGAACGCCTCGACGTCGTCGGCCACCTGGAATAGGCAGTCAATCGTCCAGTTCGGGAACGTCCCAGTCCGCCGGGCGCGCCTCGCCGGTCTGGTAGAACTGCTTCACCAGCTTCACGTATTCCAGAAAATCCCGGTTCTCCGTGGCCAGCCGATTGGCCATGTCCCAATCGATCTCGTCGCGCTCGCGCGCCGGAATCAGCACCTGACTGTCGGCAGGGTTGTCCACGTCCAGCTTGATGAAGCCGATGCCGTGGGCGGCGAACAGCATCCGCAGTTCCTTCAGCGTATCGGTGCCGCCGATTTCCGCCGCGACCAGATAGCCGAAATTGGCCCACGACGAATTCGACACTGCCTGAAAAAAGCACTCGCGCACGTTCGAGCGGTTGATCAGCAGCTTGGCCTCGAACGACCACAGCTTGGTGCGCTTGTCGGAATACTGGTTGACGCAGTCGCGCACCTCCTGGTGCCAGTCCGCGCCCAGATCTTCCATGCCGACCACGTCCGGGTACAGCCAGCGGTTGCCGTTGGGGCCGCGCTTGTTCGACGAACGCTTCTCGTCGATGCGTTTGGAGAACACACCGAACTCCTCCCACAGATACTGCGACAGCAGCGGATACAAGGCGTGCTCGTCGACCTTCGATGCGCTCGCATCCGCTGCCGACGTCGTTCCTGCGCTTTCGACCGCTGCCACCTCGGCACTGTCCGTCCGCTCCGAGTAGTAGTACTTGCGCGGCCGTCCTTCGGTCGTTTTCAACTCCAGGTGACGTTTTTGCAAGACGGGCCGCTGCGAGCTGATCTCTGCGACCAACTGCTGCACCAACTCGGCATCGTTGGTGATGAACTTGCTGCTTGCCTTCTTTGCCTGACACTCGGCCGGGAACGTGGCGAACACCCACTCGGCGATCTGCCTTGCGGTGAACTTCTCCTCGGGCCGATCCTTCAAGTAGGCAATCAGAACTTTCGCCAGATTCAATGCCATTGCATCACTCCTCGGATGTCACTCACGCCGGAGCGTCGGGCTGCGGCCGCGCTGGCGGCGTTACGCCGGGGCGATAGGTGGAGTCGAACACCATGTCCGCCAGCCAGCGTTTGAAATTCTGGTTATCACTGAACTGCTTGAACAGTTCGGTGTGGTCGTCCAGCAGCTCCAGCACCACGCGGCCCAGCGCCCGGTCGTGCTCCAGCCGCGCGTTCTGCTTGCCGGAGTTGGCCTGTGCGTTCTGATACGCCTTGTCCTGCGCCACGCGCGCGGGGATTTCTTCGGTGATGACCTTTTTGATCTTGTCCGCGTCGTGCCACTCGATATTGCCGAACAGGTCATTGAACTGTTTGATCACGTTCGAGAGCCTGTCCAAGTCCGGCTCGCCACTGCCACCGCCACCACCGGGCGGCGGCGGTTCGACCAAGGCGTCCGTATCATCCAGCGCCATCTTCATCGCCGCCTGCGCCTGCGCACGGTAGCTGTCCATGTCGATGGCTTCCAGCACGCCTTTGGAGAGGTCTTCCTCCTTCGGCGCGGGCAGCTTCGGCGTCAGGAAATTCAGGAAGATCGACAGCTTCTCCCATGCCGGATGCCCGTAGGGAAGGATCGCGGAGAGGAAGCCGTAGCTGCGAACGAACGCCTTGGCCTTGCCTTTGAACTTGACCTGTTCGTCCTCGCCGAGCTTGCTGACGTACTCGGCCACGCAGACATCGAGAATGGGGTCGAGCTTTTCGCGGTCGGCTCCGGACAGATACAGCGCAACCAAGTCGTCCACTTGGCTGCCGCTGTAAACCTGCTGCGCGTCCAGCTCGCCCTTGAGGTCGTGCAACTTGTTCGGGTCGGTTTCGCCGTCCTGAATCGTCGCGCGGTAGTACTCCTGAAACCCCGCCTTCACCGCTTCGGCGTTGTCGGCGAAGTCGAGAACGAAGGTGTCCGCCTTCTGCGGGTGCGCCCGGTTCAAGCGCGACAAGGTCTGCACCGCCAGTACGCCCGCCAGCGGCTTGTCCACGTACATGGTGTGCAGCAACGGTTCGTCGAAGCCGGTGACAAACTTGTTGGCGACGATCAGGAATCGATACGGGTCGAGCTTCAGTTTGGCCGGAATGTCCTTGCTCGGAAAACCGTTGAGGTCGGCCTCGGTCTTCTTCGATCCGCCCATCTCGACGTCACCCGAATACGCAACGATGGCCTTGTACGGACTCTTGATCTCGGCAAGGTAGTCCGACACCTCGCGGAAGTAGTCGATGGCGCGCGCGATACCGTTGCAGACGATCATCGCCCGCGCCTTGCCTCCGACCTTCTTCGCGCCGATCACCTGCGCGGTGAAGTGATCGACCATGATCTCCGCCTTGCGGCGAATGGCCTTGTCGTGCGACTCGACGTAGCGCCGGATTTTCTTCAGCGCCTTCAGCTTGTCCACTTGCGGATCGTCTTCTATGGTCTTGGCGACGTGGTAAAAGCTGTCCACCGGCGTGTAGTTGGCGATCACGTCGAGGATGAAACCCTCTTGTATCGCCTGCTTGGTGGTGTAGGTCAGTTCCTCCGGCGAGCGGAACTGCACCTTGTCGCCCACCGTCACCCGTTCGCCGAACAACTCCAGCGTCCTGGTCTTCGGCGTGGCGGTGAAGGCGTAGTAGCTGGCGTTGGTCAGCAGCTTGCGCGATGCAATGCGCTTTTCGATTTCCGCATTCACCGCATCCTGCGTGGAGTCTTCCTCGAACGCTTCCTCGTCGGTCTTGCCGCCGACCGAACCACCCACTGAGCCCCCAAGGGCCTGATGCATCTTGGCCGTGGTCTTGCCGCCCTGGCTGGAATGGGCCTCGTCGATCAGCAGCGCGAACTTCCGGTCGCCCAAGTCGCCCAGCTCGTCGAGGATGAAGGGGAACTTCTGCACCGTGGTGACGATGATCTTCTTGCCCCGGCGCAGGAAGTCGCGCAGCTCTTGCGCGTTGTCCGAATGGCCGAGGATCGAGGCCACATGGTCGTAGCCCTTGATGGTCTTGTGGATCTGGGTGTCCAGCGCACGCCGGTCGGTGATGACGATGACCGAATCGAACTGCGCCTGCATGGCATCCGCCGCCGTCTTCAGCTCCACCAACTGGTGTGCCAGCCATGCAATGGTGTTGCTCTTGCCGCTGCCCGCAGAGTGCTGGATCAGGTAACGCTGGCCCACACCGTCGGCGCGCGAACGGCGCAGCAGGGCACGTACTGTGCGCAACTGGTGAAAGCGCGGAAACACCGGCTTGCGGGACTTGCGCCGCCTGCCGCTGGCGTCTTCCTCCTCGTCCTCCACCACCTGTGCGTAGTTCTCGATGATGTTCGCCAGAGACTCCTTCGCCAGCACCTGCTTCCACAGGTAGTCGGTTTTGATGCCGTTGGGGTTCGGCGGATTGCCCGCACCGCTGTTCCAGCCCTGGTTGAAAGGCAGGAACCACGAGGCCTTGCCCTTCAACTCGGTGCAGAAGCGCACCTCGGCGTCGTCCACCGCCATGTGCGCAACGCAGCGACCGGACTGGAACAGCAACTCCTTCGGATCGCGCGTGGTCTGGTACTGGACGATGGCATCGGCCACCGTCTGCTTGGTCAGCGAATTTTTCAACTCGAAGGTCAACACCGGCAGGCCGTTGATGAAGACCACCAAGTCCAGCTCGTTGCCGGAGTCGTTGCTGTAGCGCACCTGCCGGGTGACGCTGAAGATGTTCTTGGCGAAGGCTTCGCTGGCAGCTGTGTTGCCCGGCGTGGGCAGCAGCTTGTAGAGATCGACCGTCACCGGCCCGTGGCTCACGCCACGGCGCAAACAGTCCACCACGCCGCGCTTGGCGATCTCGCCTTGCAGCCGGTGCAGAAACTGCGTGCGCTGGATGCCCTCGCTGGCCAGATTCAGCGTTTCTACCGTCTCGGGGCTTGTGGCTTGCAAGAACTCCAGCAGCTTCGCCACGTCCAGCGCCACGTCGCGGTTGTAGTCACTCGCCCGGCCCAGCACGTAGCCGCCCGGCCCATACACCGACACCGATTCCTGCGCCGTGTTCGGCGCAACGGGCGGATGTTCGCTGATGCCCGCCAGATGGCGCACGATCAATTGCTCAAGCGCTTTCTCGCTGGTGTCGGTGGGTCGGGTCATGCGTCACCTTTCTTTTTCGGCCTTGGCAGGGCTTTTCGGCCCTTCTCCAACTGCTTCACCGGCTGCGCAATGGCCGCCTCGAAGTCCTTTTCCACCGGTGACGGCAGGTTGCGAACCCGCGCCTGATACTCGGCATAGGCTGCTTCGGCCTTGGCCAGCGCCGACTTGGCTGGCACCTTGCCAGCGTGCGTCAGGATGTCCTTGCGGGTCAGGCGCAGGAAGTTGTCCAGCTCTGCTGCCCAATCGTGCATGGTCATGGGCTGATGCGCCTGAGCCTGCAATTCCGCCACCTCGATATAGGCCGTGACGACGCGGTTGAGCGTGTCCAACTCTTCGGCGTTGAGGTAGTTCTTGGCGATACCCACGTCGGCCTTGCGCACCGGCCCGCCCTTGCTGGCAGCGGCCCAACTGGTCAGGCCCATGTTCTGCGCCTTGGCGTCCACACGCTGCACGATCAGCTCGGCCGCCGTGTGGCCGTGCGCCGCCCAGTGCATCTTGTTCTGCACCGTGGCAAAGAACTGCTGCGAGGTTTCGGTGTGCGGGTCGTAGTCCAGGCTGGTGGCGTAGATGTCCAGCACCTTGCGCCAGAACACCTTTTCCGACGAGCGAATGTCGCGGATGCGCGCCAGCAACTCCTCGAAATACTCGGCATCGTCACCGCGCTTGAAGCGCTCATCGTCCAGCAGCACGCCTTTGCGCAAATAGGTCTTGAGCTGCTCCGTGGCCCAGCGGCGGAACTGCGTGCCCCGGTGCGACTTCGCCCGGTAGCCGATGGCCAGCGCCACCTCCAGGTTGTAGTGCTTGAGGCTGCGGCTGACCTGCCGACCGCGCTCCTGCCGAACTTGTAAGTACGGCTTACAAGTTGCCGCCTCCTGCAATTCCCCGGTCTGGTAGATGGCGCGGATGTGTTGGGTGATGTTCTGTGGCGAGCTTTGATAGAGATCGGCCAACTGCTGCTGGGTCAGCCACACGTCACCCGCCTCAAAGCGCACCTGCACGCGGGTCTGGGCGTCCTCGGTCTGATAGAGCAGAAACTCGCCTTGCCCGGTGGTGGGCAGAGCGGCCATTTGTCCCGCAGCTTGCAGGGCGGCAGATGGTGTCGGCGGTGTCGACACAATTTTGGTGTCAGTTTTCTTCGCCATCGGCATCCTCCTCGGCGGGTTCGGCTTCATCGTCGCCCAGCGCAGCAAGATCGTCGTTGCTGACGGCATCGTCAGGGCCGGGCTGCCAGCCGCGCAGGTCAACCTGGCCGGTGACGGCGTCGGCAATCAGGCGGTCGCGGTATTCGCGGATCAGGGCGATCTCACTCCGAATCCTCTCGATGGCGGCATCCTGTTCTTCTGTCGCAGTTTGGAGCGCGCCCAGAATCCGATCCTGCTCGCCCAGTGGGGGGAGAGCGATTCGGAAGTTCTTGACGAAGCCGAGCGGCACGCGTTGCTGGCCTGCGGCTCCCGTCATCGCATCGGCTCCGAGAACGCGGAACGTCCTGAGCGACAACAGCTTCGCCAAGAACGCCGGTCGGATTCGCCGCTCTGCCGCCCTGAGCACGATGAACTCCGTTGTGCCAAAGCCAATCTCGGTCGGTAGCGTGTCGAGCAACCCGCCCTTTCCGTTCTCGAAGCACGGTGTGATCTTCGCCATCACCACATCGTTGCGGCGGAAGTAGGTATAGCCCTCCCAAACCTCCGATGTCTTTCTGTTCTCGATGCCCTGTAGCTTCCCATCCGTTGTAATGCACTCCATCGGCAGGAACGACACCGAGGCCTCGCTGAGGCGCAGCGCAACACTTTCCGAGCGAGACGGATTGAACGCGGCAACGTGCTTCAGCTTGCACGTCTCCCAATGAGCCGGGACGCGCGGAATCCAGTCGATTCCTGAATGGCGTTTCTCCGTGGTGGCATCAAGACCTTGTGTTACCGCGCCCTCGATGATCGTGTGTTTCTGTTCGGTCAGCAGCTTGATGAGTTCGCGCTTGGCCTTGATGAAGCGGGCGATGTGGGCGTCCTGCGCGCGCAGGTAGGCGACGATCTGGTCTTGCTCGGGGCGCGGAGGCACGAGCGAGGGCATCTGCTTGAAGGACTCCCAATACAGCCTGTTGCGGTCGGCCACGATGCCGCGCGAGAACTTGTTGACCTCGCGCATGTACGCCTGCGTGCGGAACAGGTAGCTGTAATAGGCGCTGTTGGCTTCGGCGAACGGCTTGACCACGACATAGGCCGGACTCACCAGGCCGTCGACCGGAGCCGGGCCGACCGCGCCTTGCCACATCCGCATCATGTTGTAGGCGATGTCGCCCTTGGTCGCACGCTTGTATTTCTCCTTCTGGCTCATCACCTGCTTGCGCTTGCCATTTGCCATGTCGCGCACGCGCACGCCGGTGCGCAGCGAAACTTCGAGAATCGGCAAGTCGGGAAAACCGGTTTCGACGCGATGACCGAACAGGCGGCCATTGCGCAGCACCTGCCAGCCTTCGGGTACATGCGGCACCCAAGGCAGACCCGATGCGCGATAGGCTTCGTAGACCGTCTTGGCCTGAGCAACCGGTGCCCGAGCAGCCACAGCCTCGACTGCGACGGCCATGTCCGCACCGAAGAGGGAGCCTTGCTCCTGTGCTTCGGCGGGCTGCGGCGCTGGCACGCCCACTGCCACTTCAATCGGCCGCCCGAACAGCAGGAACTGCGGAATGTCCGGCGGTGCGATATCGAGGGCTGCGTCGCGCCCCTGCTGCTTCACCTGCTCGCGCAGCTCCATCAGCAGCCTGCCCAAGACGTTCATGCCGACCAGGGTGTCGCCGTCGTCAACGACTTTGGCTCCCCAAAAAGCGTCCTTGCGCGACTCCTCGACGATGGGCCGGTCGCCGGATTTCAGCAGCAGCGCACTGAAGGTGTTCCAGTTGTTGGCCAGCTTCATGCGCAGGCTCCAGCGCATGATGCGCACGCGCACCTGATCCCAATCCGGGCGCGAGTCCTTGCGGTAAGGCTTGCTCCGCATCTTGGCCGTCATCGGGCTGACCTGGCCGATGATCAGCTTCTGCACGTCGGGAAGATGCGGAAAGCGGCAGACCTGATACAGCGCCTCGGAGGTCAGTATCCGCACCCCGTTCACATGGATCGGGTAGCCCCCCGCCATGTTGGACAGACCGCCAAACGGCGCGTCGGTCTTGAGGAAGACGACGCTGTCCTTGCGGCTGTAGGTGCGGGTTTGATCTCTCTCGGCCATCAGAGATCGTCTCCGGTCAGATTGGCAAACATCCTGCGCATTGCCGTTTGCGTATTCGTGGTGCGCGGGAACAGCGGATACCACGGCGCATCCACCCAGAACGCCAGCGGCGCGTTGTTGGGGCAGTTGCGGTAAGTGACGATGAGCGAGCCGAAGCCCAGCGTCTCCAACGTCATGTGGCCCAGCGGGCGCTGGACGGCACTGAGGTTGGGGCAAATCTGGCGGATGTGGACGCCGGTCTTCAGGAACTCCTGCTCCAGCAGAATCTTGGCTGCGTCGCTGGAGAACAGACCCGCAGCGCCGGGGTTGCCAGCGGCTCTGAGCGTGGGCGGGTACCGCATGGCCGCCACATGGGCTTGCACCGCAGGATCGTTTGGGATCGCCGTCGGGCGCAGCACGTCCGAGGTTGCGCTGTAGGTTTTTCTGTCCTCCAGCTCGATGGCGTGCCACCAGGTGATGTCGATCTTCTTTCCCGAAGCCCGGATGACTTCTTGAATCTTGGTGTTCGCGTAATACCGTCCGCCACTGTGCTCTGCGATGCAGATCACATGCACCTTCGCCTGTGCGGGCGCGTTCCCACCAATCCATCCTTCCAGATCACGCCGCACGCGGTTGCCGGTGAAGATGCCGTCATCCAGATAGATGAAGACCTCGTCGCCTTGCCCGCAGTCGTCTATGCCAAATCCATGCTCGTCCTCCAGCTGCTCGGAGAACAGGGCGAGCATGTCGGTCTGGCTGCTGCCACCGCCCTGGATGTCGAGGAAGCTGGCGGATCGCCAGAACTTGTCGGGTCTGTCGCCGGTGAGTTTCTGGGTGCGCATCGCGCCACGGAGAAACTTCGCCACGTCCTCCTTCGAGAAGTAGATCTTCTTCAGGACATGGTCGATCTCTTGCAGGATGGGCAACTGCACGGCGGCGTCGAACTGCTGCACCCAACGCTCGACATGGTCGGGAATGGGCTGCGGGAGCGAGCCGCCCCGGTAGTCCTGGATCGTGTTGGCGATGGACGCCAGAAGCTCGTTGTACTGGCTCATGCCGGAACGCCTCCCACGATCTTGTGCAGCAAGCCTTCGGTCTGCTGTTCCAGTTTCAGGATGTCGGCGCGGATTTCCGCGAGCGAACGCAAGGGCGCGGGCTGGTAGAAGTAGCGGGCGAAGGAGATTTCGTAGCCGATCTGGGTCTTCTCGCCGTCCACCCACGCATCGCTCGCGTGGGGCTGCACCTCGCGCCGGAAGAAGGCCTCGATGCCCCCCGGCTCCGTCAACGGCACCTGCTCGGTGTCGCGCAGGTCAGTGTCTGGTTCGTACTCGACCATGAAGCGGTCGTTGCCCACCGTTTGCAGATAAGCGCCGTCGAAGCCAGGTTCAAAGTAGTCGCCTTTTTTCAGCTTGATGCGTTTGGCGATCACCGGCGGGGCTGCTTCGTCGCGCCAGCTCACGGCCTTGAAGATGGCCTTCTTGTCTGCAGCACCGAGCTTCTGGGCGTGCGCTTTCATTGCCGCGTCGAACCGTTCGCGGAACACGTTGTGGTCGTCGAACACGGCGTCGCCCACCTCCTTCTGTGCCAACAGCGCCAGATCGAGCAGCGCCTTGTCCCGCTGCCATGTGGCGGCGTCGAGCAGCTTCTTGCGGCGCTTCTCCGGCACGGCCTTCTTCGCGGGTGCGCTGTCCTCGCCGTCCTCGTCGTTGCTGTCCGCCGCATCATCACCGTCGCCGCTATCATCACCTTTCAGCCACGCCTCGATTTCAGGCTTCAGCTTGGCGAAGTCGGTGTAGAGCTTGTCGCCGTGCGTTGCGTAAATCTCCGCGCGCAGGGCTTCGTCACCCGACGCGAAGCGCAGGGTTTCGATGGCGGCGGGCTTCAGCTGGCTCTTGAGGCGCAGGGGACGTTCGACGGTGATCTTCCAGTAGCCAAAGTCCTGGGTGTCGAACCATTTCGACTGCGCGGTTTCCTGCGCCTCGCCCAAGTAGAGGTCGACGATGCGCTGGATGTCGCCTTCCGCCAGCTCGCAGTTCTTCTTGCCGAGATTGCGGCGCAGCGGCTGGAACCATTGGCTGGCGTCGATCAACTGCACCTTGCCACGGCGCGCGGCGGCCTTGCGGTTGGCCAGCACCCAGATGTAGGTGGCGATGCCGGTGTTGTAGAAGATGTTGAGTGGCAGGGCGATGATGGCTTCGAGCCAATCGTTTTCCAGCACCCAGCGGCGGATATTGCTTTCGCCTTGTCCGGCGTCGCCGGTGAACAGCGCCGAGCCGTTGTGGACGAGGGCGATGCGGCTGCCCACGCCGTCGGCGGGCGCGTTGCGCTTCATCTTGGACAGCTTGTTCACGAGGAACATGAGCTGGCCGTCGCTGGAGCGGGTGATGAGCTTCAGTTCGGGGTTGTCGCCGTGGCTGACGATGAAGCGCGGGTCGTTGAATCCCTGCTTGCCGCCCATGCGTTCCAGATCGGTCTTCCAGCTCTTACCGTAGGGCGGGTTGGAGATCATGAAGTCGAACTCGCGGCTGCGGAACTGGTCGGCGGATAGCGTCGATTTGTCTGCGCCACCGACGATGTTCTCCGCTGCGCCGCCTTCTCCCTTCAGCAGCAGGTCGGCCTTGCAGATGGCGTAGGTTTCGTCGCTGATTTCCTGCCCGTAGAGGTGGATCGAGACTTCCTTGCCGTGGTCGTCGGCCAGCTCTTGCAAGGTTTCCTCGGCTACGGTCAACATGCCGCCGGTGCCGCAGGAACCGTCGTAGAGCAGATAGGTGCCGGACTGGATGCGCTCGGCCACGGGCAGAAACAGCAGCTTGGCCATGAGCTTGACGACGTCGCGCGGCGTGAAGTGCTCGCCCGCTTCCTCGTTGTTCTCTTCGTTGAAGCGGCGGATCAGCTCCTCGAACACGGTGCCCATGCCGTGGTTGTCCAGTGGCGGCAGCTTGACGCGACCATCCGCGTCCTTCACGGGCAGCGGCGAGAGGTTGACCTCGGGATCAAGGAAGTCCTCGATCAGATAACCCAGGACGTGGGCATCCACGAGCTTCTGGATTTGGTTGCGGAAATTGAACTTGGTGAGGATTTCCTGCACGTTGGGCGAGAAACCGTCGAGGTAGGCGATGAAGTCGTCGCGCAGGCGCTGCCCTTGGCTGCTTCCTTTCAGCTTGGCCAGCGTGAAGTCGGAGACGTTGTAGAAGGCTTGGCCCGCCGACATGCGCAACGCGCCGTCCTGCTCGGCCACGTTGTGTGCGTCAAGGAACTGCTTTCGCTCCAGCACCGCCTGCTTGGTGGATTCCAGCACGGCGTCGAGCCGCCGCAGCACGGTGAACGGCAGGATCACGTCGCGGTATTTGCCGCGCACATAGACGTCGCGCAGACGGTCGTCGGCGATATTCCAGATGAAGTCGGCGACCCATTTGATCTGGCTTTGGTCTTGGTGTTTTGTCATGCCTTCCCCTCGCGTTGGCCGCCTGTTGTTTGCTGAGCAATCCACTGTTCCAGATCGGCCTTGCGGAACCGCCAAGTGCCGCCGAGCTTGAACGCCGGGATCTTCTTGTCCGCCGCGAGCCGGTAGACCGTGCGCTTGCCCGCCTTCAGGTAGGCCGCGACTTCATCCAGCGTGAGGATTTCGTCTTCTGCGTCTGCCATCGCCTAGCCCTTGCCGACGTTGAAATATGATTGCCAAGTCCTGCCAATTCTCCCACGTTTGGGCGGCATCGGCCAGACCGAGACTCGGTCAGTCGGTGGCGTGGCGGGAAACAGCTGCGCGAATCGGTGCGCTGCGCAGCAGGTCAGGGTCAGCTACGAATCATCGCCATGAGGCCGATGGCAACCACCACGCCGATGACGCCGGAGGCAGCAACCGCGCCCCACGTTCCCAGCTTCGGTTTGAGCCAGTAGTAGCAGCCAAAGGTAACCAGGCCGCCAACGAGCCCGAACACCTTGACGATGATGACCGCAACAATGGACGGCCACAGCCAGTCCCATGAGCCGGACTTCTTTTCGGGCGCGGCCGCTGGTGCTGCTGCTGCGGGTGCGGCAGGCGCGCGCGTCTGGGGCTGTGACGGTGCGTTGGGGTCTTCGTATGCCATTGGTTCCTCCTGTTGTCGTTATCGATTGCCTGCCGCGTTCAAGGCACTCATCAGAATCAGTACGGCGAACACGGCGGCAGTACACATGAGCGCGCGGAACACGCCCCACTTTCTGTGAAGAACCTCCGCGCTTGTCGATGTATCCCACAGCGTCGTGCCCGTTTTCGTCAGCCGCCGATACGCGAACAACTGCGTGAACAGTGCGACGAATGGAATGCCGAACCCGACGCCCTGAACAAAGACCAGAAACGAGCGGTTCAGCGACTCCGAAAAGGACAGCAAGCCGCCTCCAGGGTGCGCGACCTTGATGCCGAACAGCCACTTGGCCGGAGTCGTCCCGAACAACGACAGCAGCACCGCCTCAGCAGGCAGCCAGATCAAATACAGCACGACGCTGGCGACAATCGGATTCTCTATTGCCTTTGCAAAGCCCGCAGCCTGTTCGGGCATCGTTGCACTAAAAGCGAATATCAGGATCAGGAACAACAGGAATCCTGCCGTGCAGATATCGACCGTGCGCGCGAACAATCGTCGCCACGGGTGATGTTGCCCGCCAAGAAAGCTCTTGCTTTGATCAACAGGCGCGGTTGATTGTTGGGCCTGGTTGTTGGAGGCGGGCGACGGTGCGTTGGGATCTTCGTAGGCCATTGGCGGTTCCTGCTCTTCTTATCGGATCACGATGCTGTTCTTCAATCGGTTGTGTGCTGCTGTCGCTTGTGGATCGCTCTCGATGTACGAAAGCGTGATCAGCGCCTTTTCAGCGCCCAGCGGCACGTGGTACTGGGTCACTCTCATGGTCTCGGCCGGATTGGCAGTCGAGGTGCGCGCGTAGCGAATAATCAGGGCGAGCTGGCCGCCAAGTGGCTCGACGGCAACGCTGGCGCGGCCCACTTCTTTCACACCGTTCCTTGCCAAACCCGCCCACATCGTCGGGGCCTCTTCCCGCCAGGTATCAGCCAAGTCCTTCAGCACCTGCTGCTTGTTCGCCTGGACTTCCTGCCGCACATCGGCCTGAGTGATTGGTGGCTCCATCGGGATGAACGACACCCTGACCATCGTTCGTGACGGCGCGGGGTAGGACTGCGCCGCAAGTGAGGCAGTGTGCTGAGTTGGAATCCCGACGAGCTTCTCTCCAAACTCCTTGACGCGCTTCCGCTGTTCCGCATCGCTGATTGTCCAGTCGCTCGGGATTTCGAGTTGCACCCTGCCTTTGACGTTGAGCTTGGTATAGCCCGCCGTCTGCGCGGCGACCGGTAGGGCGACCACGGCCAGCAAGCAGAGGTACAGGGCGGCGAATGTCGCTCTTGCTCTGTTCATCATCAGTTCTCGGTGAGGAGGCTGTTCAGCAACTCCTGCTGGACGGCCTGCAACTGGCCACGGCTCTGCGGCGAGCCGGTGCCTTCATAGACGTTGATCGACAGAGGAAGGGAGTTCAGAAGGGTGATCCCGCTGATCCCGGAAATCGGTCGGCTGGTTTCCCCAATGCTCATGTTCATTCGCATGGAAAAATAGACCGCGTTGCCGTCCCGCCCTATCGGCTCAAACTTCATGTCGGACAGGCTGATGTCGCTGTTCTCGAACGACGCCTTCAGCCGTCGATTGAGTTCGGCAGGATTCACCCGTGGACTCGACTTGGAAAGGCCGGACAGGAACGTCTCGCGCGGTACCTCGATTCGCTGGAAATTTCCCTTCGGCCCGATGAGTTGGATTTGCAGCCAGTGATCCAGCATTTCCCGCCTGCCCTGCCTGTAGTCCTTCAGTTCTGAACAAAGGACTGCGGCATGCACGAGGCGAGAACCTTCTCCGAGGGAACGCCGTGCCATGTCCATCAGTTCCACCTCCCGTGCCGACTTGCCCGGTGTGCAGTAGCCGCTTGGGTTCGAGAACACAACCTGCTGGCCGAGCACGTTCACGGATTCCGTGGCGGCGCTTCGCCGGATGACCGCCTCTTGGGTGGGCTGCTGCCTCGGCGTGACTGGCGGGGGAGGTGGCGGTTGATAGGCGGGGACAGCAGCGACCGGGGTCTGTGCGGCGGGAGCTGCAACCGGGCGGGTAGACTCGTTCTTGCTTGAGTTGACGAAGATGATGAGCAGAAGCCCGATTCCCAATCCGATGCCGACCATCCACTTGCCAGTGGTCACATCGGAAGAACTGTCGCTCTTTCCGTTGGGCGATTGAGGTGCGGTGGATGCAGCCGGGGCTTCCTCGGCCCGTGTGGGCGGAGGTTCTGGAGGCGGTGGGTTACTCGGCGGCGGGGCGACTTCCGGCGCAGGTTTGCTGGCAAAACTGTTGTCTTCGACATCGGAGACGAGTGTCGAAAGACCGGAGAAGCCTGTGGCACCTCCCTTTTGTTTGTCGTCAGCAGCAGCCACGGTTCATCATCTCCCTCTCATAGCCGCAGCTTCGTGTAAACGGCTTCGACCATGCAGTCGTTGCCATCTTTGAAGCGCAGTCTTCCGAAGCCGGAATTCGCAATGGTCAGGTAAGCCTCCTCGCCCAGGGCAAGAGACAGGCAGCTTGATGTCTTGATGTACGAGCTGGTTCCAAAAATCTCATACCAGTCGTCGTCCTCATGGCTGACCGTTACCACGTATTTCCCCGGCTTCTGCTTCGACACGCTAAAGACCGCCTTCACATCGCATTTGTCCTTGCTGTCGAAGAAAATCACCTCGCCGCCGTAGCCTGACGTCTTGAAGATCGCCTCCTCAGAGTAGGCGTAGACGTAGCAGTAGCGTGTCTGGATGATGATGTCCTTGCCGTCAATCTTGTAAACGTTGCTGCCCTTGCGGGTCAGGTTCACCTCGTAGTTCTCGGCCAGGGCAGGTGCGGCCTGGAGGCCCATCAATGCGGCGAGCGTCGCGAGAAGCGGTTTCTTCATCGGCGTCACCTATTGGGATTGGAAGCTCGACAACCGGCTCTTCACGAGATCGAGCTTGGCCTTGTGAGCCAGCGGCCGATTGAAGACTCGATTCTGAATTTGGTCGGACACCTTGCTGATGGCGATGTAGGCCATGCTCAGTCCCGATTCGCGCTCGGACGCCTTCTTCTCGACGAAGTCGTAGGGAAAGTTCTCGCAAAACTTGTGGAAGCCGGAGAACTGCGCGACGTCTTTCGTGAAACGGAAACCGTCCGGGGTGAGGCGCGAGCGTCGCGGATGGTAAAGATCAACGAACAGGATGAACCACTCGGCACCGTTGAACGTCACGGCCTCGAACACGTCTACCGTGTCGATGGCACCGAGACGATGAAAAAGGATGCGCTGACCAGACTGGGTTTCGAGTTTGGACAGATACGCCAGCTGGCCGATTGGCCCGTTGACCGGAATCGGATTGGACTCGGTGAAGCCGAAAGGGCCGCTGCCGTTCGGGTCTTTGTCATAGGCGGGAGCCGACTCCAGCATCGCCTTCATTGCAGGATGGACGAGTTCCAACTGGAATGCTTCGTCATCGAGGATGCGGTGAATCTGCGCCAATGCCTCGCGCAGCGCCTTGTCCTCTTTATTGCCCCCGAACAGGTTCGACAGAAACCCCATAAAAACTCCCCAATATTTCTTGATTAAATCACTGCAGCAGCTCGCTCAAACGGCGCATTCCAGGCTTCTTGAAACCCATGCGAATGGCCTGCTCCAAAACGTGCGTGTTCGCACCGTGAATATAGGAAATTCCGGCATTCACCTTCTTGTCGTCCTTGGCTCCGATACAGAAAGAACCATCCGCACTCCATACGTGGACCTGGCCCCACGAACACCGCACCTTCTCGTTGGAGCCGAGGAACTTGCGCTTCACAAGCGTGATGCCGTCGTCGTGCAGGAGCGCATCGCCAAAGTGCAGATCGCGCCCTTCCTTAAGGGCTTCAAGCATCTCGGTGAGCAGACGCACGCAGACTGCCCGCCAGAGCTTGTCAATGAATGTGCTGTAGATTTCCTGCTTCTTCAGTTCGACGACAGCTTCGGAATTCCGGTTGCCAAACGCAATCGTGTAGGTCGTTCCTGTGGGAATGCCATTGACAGAATGACTGACGCCGCCCCAACGAACGCGCGTGATCGAGTCGAGGGGAAAGTTCTGCCCCTTCCATGAGACGCCCTGGGGCGAGATGCTCAACGTGTCCTTAAACATGACGCCAATCTCGGCACGGTAAGTGATTTCGCGCGCCCACTCATCTTTGCGGGCCACAGCCTGCTGGCGCTGTTGGAAAATATCCGCAAGCGCGTCCGCATCTTCCTCAACTCGATCTGCGATTTCCGGCACTTCAGAAAAAAGCTCCTGAATCAATCCAGTCAGCCGCTGCGACTGCGCGAGCATGTCGTGTTTATTGAACAGATCGATGGCGAGGCTGCGGATTTCGTAGGCCAAGGCGCGGCTTGCCTCATGGTCGATACCGCGCGCCTTCGAACTCAGTTGAATGGGCTGGGCGATCTTGTCCCAATTACGTGCAACCACATCAAGCTTGTCCACGTAAGGCTTGACGGCTGCTTCGCCGGAGTCGGCATGCTCTCTGGCCACCTTGATGAGCTTGTGGACGTTTTCCGCTTCCTTTTGCAGGATGCCTTGGGTTTCCACCTCGTAGCTGTCCACGAGATCATCGACCAGCCCCGGTGCATGATCTTCACCGCCCGAAGTCACGCCATCGACGGCTTCCGTCATCACTTGGATCAGCGTCATTGGCGGAAGTCTGTCGAGGGCGTCTTTGATGGCGATCCGGTAGTACCGCTTGCGCTCGTTCAATTCGGCTTCGATCTGGTCGAGCGCACGCACTTCCGGAAAGCCGGAGACGGCGCGATCCTCATTGAGGTCGCGCAGGACATCCTCGGGGCTCAGCTCTTCGGCAAGGTAGGCGGTCTCCATGATGAACTCAGCCAAATCGTCCGCATCGTGCTCACCATCGACAGCCTCAAATGCAGCGGCCAGCAGGTTCAGGTGTGCCAGCGTAGGCAGACCAGACTCTTCCCGAATCGCCATCGGGTTGCGAACCAGGCTGTCAAAAAGTTGAGATGCTTTGCGAGGCGAAACGCCGGGTAGCCACGCCATTTCCACGCTCAGTCGGTTGCGTGGATTGGTTAGATCAGAGCGCGCCTTCTGGCAAACCTCGTGATCCAGTTCCAATGACTTCTCTTCAGCAAGCTCGACGATGCGTCTGCGGTCATCGCGAGTCGTCACGCCCAAGATGGCGAACGGGGACTGATGAAGGGCCGTCTTGGTGAGTCGACGCTCCGGCCTGGTAGGCAGTGGCGGCGGGGCCGCCCGTTGCGGGGCTGCCGACGGTGCAGGCGGAGGTTGTCGGGTTGCCGCTGGAGCGGAAGGTGCTGGAGCGGGAGCTGCTGGTTGCGCCCCGAGCATCGCCAGAAGCTGTGGGTCTTTCAGGGCATCCAGCGCTTGAACAAGCGCCTCGCGCGGCACAGATAGTTTCTGACCGTTGCGAAGTTCGTGGCTGTACTGGGCCAGTTGATTTTTGGACGACAGATGGTCGGAGAGCGCGAGCGAAACGGCATACTCGCTGTTCGTGCGCGGCGCAGCATTACAACTCCGGCAGGCGATCAGTGCGCCGGATTTTGCAGAACCGCATTTGAAGCAAATTGCCATTGACATGCCGGAAATCACTCATCTTTCGTAAACGGAAACGCACCTGTCACCAATCTTTTTGTACCCGTCATTACAGTACCAGTTGGAGCCAGACACCCATGCGTTGTCAGGGACATTGAGCGCTACGCATTGATCGCCGATTTTCCGGAATCCATCGTTGCAGTACCAATTGGAGCCGGATACCCAAGCATTTCGGGGAACATTCAACCTCTCGCAGCGTTCGCCCACCTTTCGATAGCCATCGTTGCAATACCAATTCGAGCCTGAAACCCAAGCATTTGCTGGCACATTGAGAGCTTCGCATTGGTCCCCGACTTTCCGGAATCCATCGTTGCAGTACCAGTTGGAGCCGGATACCCAGGCATTGCGAGGCACATTCAATTTTTCGCAACTGTTGCCCACCTTCTTGTAGCCGTCGTTGCAATACCAGTTTGATCCCGATACCCATGAGTTGGCTGGTGGGCCTGACCTCTGTACACTTGGTGAGGGAGGGACGAATGGCGGTGTAGTAGTGGTTGGCGCGGATCGTGGTGGAGCTTCTTGCACGACCGAATCATTTGCACCCCAACTGCCGGGTGAACGCGAAGGCGCACGCTGCAGTTGGAGCAGCAACGCTTGATCCGCCACACCAGTGGCCGCTAAGCCTCTGTCTTGCTGGAAAGCGATGATTGCCGAACGAGTCCCCCTTCCCATCAGACCGTCTGGAGTTCCAGCGTCGTAGCCAAGCTCATTGAGCCTCTGCTGAACGGCTTGGATAGTCGCATCCGGAGTGGCACGCGACGGCGCTGGCGTCGACAGTGAGCCACTGGATGGACTGCGAGCGAATCTGTTTCTGCCCTCAGCCTGTAGCTGGCTACGGTAGGGTTCAATGTCTCCCCGAGCGCTCTCCAGCGCCCCACGCCGATAGCGGAAGCTCCCGCAGCGGCTGTTGTAGTCGGCCACCATCGCGTTGAAGCGATCTACGTCAGAGTCGTTGTAGTTATTGACGACAGCCTTGGCCCCATCCATGCGGATGTCTTCGGCCAGGCAGTAACGAATCTGCGCTGTCGACAGGACAGTGTCGCGCCCAACCGGCGGCTGAGATTCAGCCGGACGAGAAGGCTCTTGCGGCTGCGCTGGCGGCGAATAGCTCGGCGCAGCGCTTTGCACCGGTGGTGAGTAGGTGGGCGCTGACGAGGTCGTGGGCTTGTCGGCCTGGCCGATCAACCAAAGGACGCCAATGACAGCCGCGATGCCGAGCACCCACTTGCCGCCAGATGATCCGGATGACGGTTGCGAAGGCTCCTGATACGTTTGCTGCTGCCTTGGCTGGGGCTGCGGCGGTGCCGTTTGCGCTGATGGAGGTGGTGGACTCGAAGAAGCTCCAGACGTGCTGGTGGACTCCTTCTTGGCAGTAGGAGGCGGTGGCGTGTCCACGTCGGACACGAGCGACGAGAGGCCAGCGAAGCCTTTGCTCTCGTCTTTCTTGTTTTTGTCTTCCCCCTCGACCACGAGTGCCTCTCCCTAAACAAATCCGATACGTCGCTTGGTTTCACCGCCTTCACGCTCCCGCGCCGGTGACGAGCGTAGGGCGGACAACAGGCTGGTTTGATCCAAGCGATCCTTGCCGGAGCGCGCCGCCAGCCTCGCACCTTCGCGCACCACGAAAGAGACGTCGGACAAGGGCCTGCCTGCCAGTTCTTTTGCCAGCGGTTTGGCATCCACATCCGATTCTTTGGGCAAGGAGGCGAGCAACTTATCCAGCAGCGCCAGCACTTCGACCTCGCTGGCGAAGTCCACCTTGATGACGTGATCGAAACGTCCTCGACGCTGGATGGCCGGGTCAATCATCTCGATGCGGTTCGTCATGGCGATGATCAGCACGTCGTTCTTCACTGCCTCCGGAATGCGGCGCAGAAACTCGGCAACTTCTTCCACGCGGTGATGGCCAGAGCCCATTTCGCGGTCGGCGAGGAACGCCTCCATCTCGTCAATCACGAGCACAGACGGTGCGTTTTCCATCGCCTTGTCGAACACCTGCGCGACCTTCTTGCTGGTCTCGTGGATGTAGGGGCTGGCCACGCTGGAGGCGTCGATCTGGAAGCTCGGCCAGCCGAGGAAGTCCACCAGTCTGTCGACAGCAAAGGTCTTGCCGCAGCCCGGAGGGCCATGCAGGATCACCGCAGAGGGGAACTCGATGCCAAGTGCCTTGTAGCGCTCGCGGTGCAGGATGATGTCAACGATGTGCTCGTTGAAGAAGGCGGCCAACTCTGGTCGCCCCGCCAGTTCGAACACCTTGTTCAGTTCTGGGGCGGTGCGTTTTGCTTCGATCTTTTCGTCAGCGGGAACAGCCTCGGTCTTCTCGGTCTGCGTGTCCGGCTGGCGTTCGAGCGGGATGATTTCGGCGACCTCGAAGCCCGCTGCCTGCACTACATCCTTCAAGTGGCTCGCGCCCAGCCAGCTCATCGACTGACGCAGGCGGCGGAACGAGCTGGCTGGAATGTTGGTGCCACCCGTCAGCCAGTAGCCGAGCACGACATCGTCCCCGGTTCTGGAGCTGATGCTGTAGGTCGGCAGCAAGCGCGTGATCTTCTCGACATACAAGGCATCTTGCAGCGCCGACTCTGGGTCGATGTCACGCGTGGCCTTCAACGCCAGCGCGAAGGCCAATGCCTCGGACTTGTTGTCTGGAGACTTGCCTTCGCTGACCGGGCAAAGCGTCTGGCTCGGCGCGCTGGAAATCGTTCGAAGTTGACGGGTACCGAACTGGAAGGCATCCAGCGTCCCTTCGTCGATCAGTCCTGCCTCGACCCAGTGTTGCGCCAGCGTGTCCTGTGCGATCAGGGCGCGGCCGCCGCCCATCGTCTCGCAGATCTGCCAGTCCGCGCCATCGAACAGTGCGATGCGCACCCGTGCGCCATCCGGCAACTGGAATCCAACAGGTAGCCACGCTTCCAAGGCCATGATCAGCTCCGAACGATGTTCGCGCCCGCCATCATGTCGTCCTCTCCTGCGGAGCCGATGCGGATGGAGTCGAGGTTGGCGACGACGGCGCGCAGCTTGTCGATGTCGTTGGCTTTTAGCGCCTCGGTACCAACGGCCACCCACTGCGCGTGTTCGTTGAGGTCGGCGAAAAGGTAGGTGTCCTGGGCCAGCCACTTGAAGCGGTCAATCACGAACCAATCCTGACGCCACAGGATCATGAAGTTGCGGCCCCGCAGGTCGTCAAGGTGCGATTCGAAGTCGTTGCTGTTGTTGTCGATGGCGCGCTGCGCCGTCTTCACCAAGCTATCGAACGACGATGTCTCGGTCGGTCTGGCATGCTGACGCACAGCCTTCTCGAAGAAGCCGACCGTCCTGTCCAGTTCGAGTTGGCGGATGTCCTTCAGGTGTTCTTTGCGAGTCAGCGCCAGCAGGCGTTTGGCCTCCTGTACGTTGTCCATCGCCTGCTTCGCTGTTTCGGGGTCGGTCTCCCCGGACTCGATGGTGTTCGCCTGCTCCAGTTTCTCGCGGGCTTGCTCCAGGCGCGGATCGTCCACCTTGGAGGCCATTTCTTCGAGCCGTTCCAGCGTGTGTTCGGACTGTTCCTGAATGTTCTTGGCCTGACTGGTGTAGTCGACCTTGCCCTCCTGGCTGGAGTAGTAGTTGCGTCCGCTCTTGAACGAACCACTGATGGAAGGCACCGACACTTCCAACTGAATGTTGCCGGAGTCGAGCACTTCGTACTCGCAGATCATCTCTGCGCCAGCGGTGATGACGCCGTCGTCGAAGTCCGACCCCTTGATCTCGAACATGCCGATGAAACGGTTGTCGTTGATCGGGTCAGATATCTCGCCTTCCCATAGCTTGAACTTGATCGATCCCGCACTTCCAGCTTTGAGCGACTCGCCCGCCTTGAAGGTCTTCTTGCCCTTCTTGGGAAGTTGATCGCCTTCGCGCACGAGGTAGTCCAGCACCAAGCGACCCCCGACCTTGTCGCGCGCTTCCACGCCAATGGAATGTGAGGCCGGGATCGCGTCAATACTGGCAGCGGTGCGTGCAATGACGATCTTGTCCTCACCCAACGTGACGGGCGCACCATTGGAGTCGAACACAAACACCTTGAAGGTGTTGTCGCCGGGCTTGGTCAGACTGAGTTCGATGCTCGCGCCATCCTTCAGCGCAACGCGGCCAGACGACCAACCTGTATCCAGGCTGTCGATCTGGAACTCGATGCCCGTGGGCGCGCGGCCCAGCTTGGCGACGATCTTGGCTCTTGAGTCTGGCGTGCGCGCGATATAGTTGAACGAGAGGTCGAGCGAGCCACCGGCACTGATTGCGCCACGAGCACTCTTGCGCCCACGGCTTTGCGACGACCAGTCGATTGATTCGGCGAAAACGGCAGCCCCTTCAGCAACAGCCGTCATCGGGTTCACGTCGGTGGACGGGGCGATTCCCAGCTCGAAGGCGACCTTGTCGCGCAGGGGCTTGTAGTGCGTGGGGCCTCCCACGAAGACGACGCGTTCGACATCGTGCGGACTCAGTCCGGCCTTTTCGAGCGTTTCGCGGGCGGACTCGATGGACTCCTCGAGCTTCGATGCGATCAGTCCGTCGTAGCGTTTGCGATCAACCGCGATGTCGATGTAGATCTCCTCGCCTGACTGGTCACGGACGCCCAGCTCAGTCTCGGGAAGGCTGACAACCGCTTCCTCCTTCTGCGAGAGTTCGATCTTGGCCTTTTCCGTCGCCCATGTGGCCATGCGCAGCAGAGACTTGAACTGTGGGTTCGCAGCCAGATCTTCGGGAAGGTCGAAGTTCTCCAGCAGCCACGGCTTGACGACGTTGTCGAACAGGATGCGGTCGAAATCGCGCCCACCACACATAGCAATGCCGCCGTGGGCCAGCAGGTTCACGCGCCCCGAGATGCTCTCCGCGATGGCAATGTCGAGCGTGCCGCCACCGAGGTCGTAGACGACAAACACGCCATCGTTCTTCCGTTGGCGCATGACGCTCATCACGGCGGCGACTGGCTCTTGCATCAGCGCGACCCGCCCGAGGCCAGCCGCGTCGGCAGCAGCCATCGTCGAGTCCTTCTGCATCTGGTTGAAGGCGGCAGGCACCGTGATGACGGTGCCCGTGTCGCCATCCCCCCGAATTTCTTCCGGCAGGTAGCCGAACAAAGTGCGCAGCACCTCGGCAGAGCACTCCTCTGGCGTCATGGTCAGATTGACCGCAGGCAGTTTCACTGGCGTGCTGGTGCCCATCAGGCGCTTGAACAGCGTCGCGGCGTTGTCCGGATTGCGTGCGGCGTTCATGTAGGCGCGCGACCCGATGTACTTGTTGCTACGCCGGTCGATGAAGATCGCGGAAGGCGTAACGTCGTGCTGCTCCGGGCTCTTGTAGAGCTGAATCTTCTCCCCGTCGAAGGAGCAGATGGCACTGTTGGTCGTGCCGAGGTCAATCCCAACGTATT